>Ga0164307_10000006_pt1 | contig 89508 bp, 79 predicted proteins | sample Whisoiple_243_MG_FD_110214 | JGI IMG/M metagenome (GOLD analysis project Ga0164307, IMG submission 110214) | Soil microbial communities amended with fresh organic matter from upstate New York, USA - Whitman soil sample_243_MG | ecosystem: Environmental > Terrestrial > Soil > Unclassified >...
CCAATACGTTGACCGTCTCGCGGTTCCGACACATGCCCGCTTCGAGCATGGTGAAGCCCGCTTGCATACCGAACACGAGGAATGCGCCGAGCAGCACCCACAGCGTATTGATCGGGTTGATGACCGGATTTTTGGCTTGATCGACCAAGTCGGCAGGCATCACCCCCATGGCTGCAGGCGTATCCGCGAGGGCCTGCTTGATCGTGAACAAGCTCCCCGTCAGATTGAGCGCGACGATGACGGCAGCCAGCACGCCCAAGCCGAGCAACTTGCCGAGCAATAGATTTCGGCCGAATCGACGCCACTCTGGGTTTCGCAGTCGTCCGCCAAGACGAGAAAATTTTTCGCCGAGCGAAATGCTTGCCGGCTGGGTCAGCGCACTCATTACACCTTCTCCTTCGGGTGAAACTCCCCGTCTTCTTGGAGAGCCCCCATTGGATAAGTGAGTGGCTGGCCCGCTTTTGTTTCCGGATGTCGACGATGAATATCAAATTGGAATCAATATTCCTTGATGTCGGCCAATTCCGACCGCCATCGCCTCAGCTCTGATTGAGGGAGTTTCCGTTGGAATCCGTATCAAATTTTTGAAATAAATTTGCTGTCCAGCAAGCGGCCCCGGGCCCAAGCATCGGGTACTCTTGATTCGATTCGGATGAACCCGCGCCTGCGCTCGTTTCGCGACTACCTGATCGCCACCGGGGTGATTGCCGTCAGTACGGCCATTTCGTATGCGGCCGAACCGTATTCGGAGTTGGGTGATCTCGCGGTCGTGCATCTGCTGGCGGTCGTCATCCTGTCCAGCAAGTTCAGCCTGCGGGTCTCCGTATTTGCGTGCTTCCTCAGCATCGTCTCGCTCGATTTCATGTTCGTCCCACCGCGCTTCGAGTTCGCGTGGACCGACGCCAAAGGGGCGCTGACGTTCGTCGCGATGATGGTGGTTGCCTGCGTCATCAGCACGTTGACCGAGCGACTGCGGCGAGAAGAGCAGCTCGCGCGCGCAGCGGCAGTTCGCACCGAGGCGCTGTTCGAGCTGCACGTCGATCTCTCGACGGCAAATGATCTTCGTCAGCTCGTTGCGATTACGTCGCGGCACCTCGAGCGGCTGCTGTCGGCCCGCGTGAGTATTCTGCTCGGTCCGCCCGAGATGTGGCCCGCCGCGGAGCTCACCGCCCGCGACCTCGAGTGCGCCGAGCGTGCTTGGGCGCGACGCGAACTCATCAGCGAAGCGTCGGCCAAGGACGTCTGGGCGCCGCTCATGGGTTTGAAGGAAGAACTCGGCGTGGTGGGCGTCTTCTCGGACCAGGCGCTGGCCAATGATCGAGGTCAAACCTTCTTGCTGACAGCGTGCGCCAATCAATTGGCCAGCGCCATCGAGCGCGTCCGATTGGCGAGCGCGGTTCACCGCACCGAACTCGAGGCCGAGGGCGAACGACTCAGAAGCTCGCTGCTCAGCGCCGTTTCTCACGACTTGAAGACCCCGCTGACCTCGATCATCGCCGCCGGCACGACGTTGCTCGCGCACTCGAGCCATTCTCCCGAAGTCCAACGTTCACTCGTCACGACGATGGTCGGCGAGGGTGAACGCCTGCATCGCCTGATCAACAACCTCTTGTCTGTCGCTCGCTTGGACTCGCCCAGTATCGAGCTGCGCAAGAGCACCGAGTCGATCGACGAAATCGTCTTGGCTGGGGTGCGCAGAGCTCGTTCGCTGAAGCCCGATTTGCGCATCTCGCTGGACATGGACCCCGAGCTGCCATTCGTGTCTGCGGAGCCACAGCTGCTGGAGCAGGTGGTGTTGAATTTGATCGAGAATGCCAATCGATATGCCGGCGCGGGCGCTTCGATCGAGATTCACGTCAGAGCGGCGAACCGCTTCGTCAGCGTGCAGGTCGCGGACGACGGCCCCGGCATTCCGGAAGACGAATGGGACAAGGTGTTCGAAAAGTTCTATCGCGGACGTGGCGCTGGCAAAGCTGACGGCGGTGTCGGTTTGGGCCTGACCATTTGCCGCGCCATCGTTCGCGCTCACGGGGGCAGAATCGCCATTCGAGCGCACCGCAGCGGCGGCGCTCTCGTGGAGTTCACGCTGCCGGTCAGCGTCGATGAGCCCGTTTCCGACCAACCGCGCGAGGACAAGCTCGCATCATGAGCCGCCACGTCGTACTGGTCGTAGAGGACGATTCGGTGATGCTCGGCGTCTTGACGCTGGCTCTGCGCAATCAAGGCTACCAAGTGGTTCCCGCCGCAACTGGGCGTGAGGCGCTGAACGAGATCAATTTGCGTCCTCCGGATGCGATGATCCTCGATCTGGGCCTCCCGGATCTGGATGGTTTTCAAATCGCGTCGGCCGTACGTAGCCGTCACGAGTTGCCAATCATCGTGCTCTCCGCGCGTGACGGGGAAGAGGACCAGATCCGCGCCTTGGACAGCGGCGCGAATGACTACGTGACCAAGCCGTTTCGCGAGGGCGAGCTGATGGCGCGGGTCCGGGCAGCACTGCGCAAGCCGATTCCGCTCTCGGAGCGGCGTGAGCTGTGCGTGGCCGACCTGCGCATCGACTGCTTGCTGCGCACCGTTCGCGTTCGGGAGGTGGACGTCACGCTCACTCCGACCGAATTCGACCTGTTGTACTTACTGGCCAAAAACGCCGATCAAGTCGTCACGCACCGCCAGCTCTTGAGGGAAGTGTGGGGCGCGCGCAAGAGTGACGACGTTCACTACCTGCGCGTGTACATGCGTCAGCTTCGTCAAAAGATCGAAGACGATCCCTCTGATCCGCGGCGCATCGTTACGGCGTTGGGCCTCGGCTACCGATTGGTGGCGTTCGACGACGCCGAGCGCTCGAGTGACACGGGCTCGCCCTCGTAGTCTCGCTCGTCCGCGCGCGCTTTCGCCCTCATTGCTGGCCGCGTGCGCGCGTAACGGTCAGGGCGCTCGTGGTATCGACGCCGTTCGCGAGCTTGCCCTGTAGCACCTCTTTGCGAGTGATGGGCTCAGGAGTGAGCAGCGCGTGCACCTTGAAGCTGCCTTTCTCGAGAATGCTCAAGGGGATGCCGCGAGCGAGCACTTGTTCGCCTGGGTGCAGCTGCACGATCATCGGTTCATCGTCAGCGCTCGGGGAGAGCCAACTCTGCTCGTGGCTCTGCAAATTCTCCAAGTAGGCGCTCAAGTAGAATTTCCCGGACAGGCCGTTGACCTGGAACAACAGGCGCGAATCTCGCGGGCAGGCCGATAACGGACCGTCTTTGCAGACGATCTTGAGCGCTGGCGCAGACGATGGGCGATGGGTCGAACAGCCGAGGGCAAAAAGAACACAAAACAGCGAAGGGGCAGCAACGAGCGAACGAAGCAGATTCACGTGGCTCAGATTCCTCGATAGTGGACATTTCAGCAACTCTCCGCACGCGGCCAAAAGAGAAACGCCCGGTGCTCCTTGCGGTTGGCACCGGGCGTCTTTGCCATCGTGCGCGCGCGAGCGCGCTGGACTCAGGCTTTGACGGGCGCGAGCGACTGAATTGCCGCTTCCACCTGCTCGCTCGGAACATCTTCCGGGGCGACGGGCGGGAACCACTCGGGGTACGCGGGAATTCCCATCTCCGGGACGTCGAGACCGGCGATTTCCACTGCGGCAGGCACGCGTGCCGGAGTGATCTTGCCCAAGGCGTAGAAGATGATGCCACCGAGCACCACGTTCCAGCCGATGGCCGCGCCGGCCTCGAGCAATTGCGCGATGATCTGCGTCTTGTCGCCGTAGAAGAGACCGGTCACGCCCTTGCCGGCGACGCCTAGGTAGTCGGTCGCACCGACCGCGTTCCAGCCGGCGCCGTAGGTACCATCCGAGAACAAGCCCACGGCGATCACGCCCCAAAGCCCGTTCACACCATGAACGCTGATGGCGCCGACCGGGTCGTCGATCTTCAGTTTGTCGAAGAAAAACACCGACCAAACCACGAGCACGCCAGCGATTGCGCCGATGATGAAGGCGCTGACCGGGGTCACGAAGGCGCAGGGCGAGGTGATGGCCACCAGACCGGCGAGCATGCTGTTGCACATCATCGACGGATCGGGCTTTCCGACGACCGCCCACATGTAAATGATGCCGCTCAGCGTGGCTGCCATGCCGGCGAGCATGGTGTTCACTGCGACGATGCCAATGCGGCCGTCGGTACCGGCGAGCGAGCTGCCCGCGTTGAATCCAAACCAGCCGAACGCGAGGATGAACGTGCCGAGCTGCACCATCGGCACGTCGTGAGGCAAGATCGCATTCGCGGACCCGTCCTTGTTGTACTTGCCGATACGTGGGCCAATCAATATAGCGGTGATCAGGGCCAGCGCCCCGCCCTGCAAGTGCACGACGCCGGAGCCTGCGTAGTCGACTGCGCCGTGACCGAAGCCCGAGCGATAGCCGAGCTGCGCGAGCCAACCGCCACCCCACACCCAGCAGCCGAACACCGGGTAAATCAAGCCGCCGACGAAGATGCTGTAGAGGAAGAAGTGCTTGTACGTCCAGCGTTCGGCGCACGCGCCGGTCACGATCGTCGCGGTGGTGTCCATGAAAGCCATCATGAACAAGAACATCACGATCGCTGCGGCGTCGTACGCGCCGCCGGTGAGGAAGAAGCCGGACGTGCCGAACAAGCCCCAACCGTGATCACCCGCGACCGAAGCGCCAACGGTGAACATGTGGCTGAGGGTCGGCGTGCCACCGAGGACACCGGGGCCGCCGATGCTAGTCCCGTTGTAACCACCGCACATCAGGGCGAAGCCCGTGCAGAAGAAGCCGAACATACCCAGCGCGTAGACCGCAAAGTTCATCGAGAACGTGTGGGAGGCATTCTTCGCGCGGATCAGGCCGGTTTCGACGAGCGCGAAGCCCGCCTGCATGAAGATGACCAGGAAGCCGGCGACCAGCACCCAAACGAAGTTGATCGAGAAGTAGCTCCGCGAGGCGGACTGCGCGACCGCATCCACCGCAATGGCCAGCTCCTTGGTGGTTGCCTTCTCGGGATCGGGCTTGGTGTAGTTGGGAACCGACAGCGCAGTAGGCGTCATCTGGCTGGCGCCGGTCGGATCATTGGCAGGTTCATCGGCAAACGCAGCGCGGGGGACACCGACACCGACAAGAGCGACGACCGCTAGACACAGCACTGCAAACCAGTGCCGGTAGCGATTGAGCGAGAGCAAACTTGACATGTCATACCTCGGTTGAAAGAAAACGTTCGAGTGCAAATCAGCCTGGCGGGTCGCAGCACTAGCTGCGGCCGAGACGCATCGAGCGCCCACGTTCCTGCAATCGATGCAGGCGCGTGGCCCAGGCCGCGCCGAAGACGGCGCTCAACTGCATGGCCACGAAGAACACGACACCAGCAGTGAACTGACGAGTCAAAATCACTACTGCGATCGTCACTATGGCAATGACGATCTGCATGCCGCGTGCTGTCTTCTTGTATTGTTCCCACATGGCCAAAGCTTCTCCGGTTGTGTTGTGGCGGATCGGGCGCAGCTCCGCCTTCGAGTCAGATCGCCTCTGACTCACGAACTCGATGAGTCGTTATCGTTTAAGTGGCAGTATTGCGGCGCGATGTTTCTCGCACTTTTCAGAGGCATTAACGGTCGGCGAGCGTAAAAAAAATTTGATTCGAGAGCTGCGCGCTAAAACGCTGGGATCAGCACGGAGATCATTGATAAAATTTTACTTACTTGCGTCTCGAGTCAGCGCTGCTTGGGGCAAAAAGCGCCGGCTGTTTCGCACTGCGTCGAGCTCGAGAACCGTCTTTGCCAACTCGAATCGTGCCCGAAGCGCGGCTTCGACTCAGCGATCCAACCACCACAGTGCAGCCGTCACGATCAAGTGCGCAGGCAGCATGGCCGCGAATGCGAACACGAAATAGCGAGCAAAGCTGGGCACTGCGTAGCGCTCGCGCTCGGCCACCGCTTTGACCATCAAGTTGGGCCCATTGCCGATATAGGTGGTCGCGCCCATCACCACGCTCCCGGCGCTGATCGCGGCTAGCTTGATCGGATCGATGCCAGCTACGAGCTCACTGGAGCGGTGAGCGAGACCGCGAGCCAGCGCGGCAAAGGCCGTGTACGTGGGCGCATTGTCGAGTACGGACGACAGCGCGCCGGAGCCCCAGAATAGCTGCCAAGCCTCCTGCATGGGGAAGTGCGGCGCGGCCTCCGCAAGCTTGACCTCGATCGGTCCGAGGCACAAAAACAACCCGCAGAAGATGATGCCCACTTCGATGATCGGGCCGAAACTGAAGGCGTTGGCAGCGTGGACGGCCTTTGGGGTCGTGAAGAAGGACGCTGCCGCGAGCAGGAGTAACGCGGCTTCACGAAAGCCTTCCGGCAAGAGCGCGGCTGGGACGATCGCCAATAGAAATGCGATATTTCGCCGCCCGAGCAGGGCGAGCGGTTCGATTTCAGCGCGATCCGCGGCGAGCGCGCGTCGCGTCTCTCGTGCATATTCTCGGCGATCGATGACGTAGAACGAGATCGAGAACGAGGCTACGTACAGCAACCAAATCGGGAACAAATGCAGCGTCCAGAAGAACGGCACGCCCATGATGTACCCGACCAGCAGCGGCGGATCGCCGAGCGGAAGCAAGAGACCGCCCGCGTTGGCCACGATCAGGATGAAGAACGGGACCAAGTGAGCGCGGTGCTCACGCTGATGGTTCGTCTTCAAGAGCGGTCGGATGAGCAGCATGCTTGCGCCCGTGGTGCCGATCAGGCTCGCGCAAAACGCGCCGAAAAGTAGAAAAAGCAGGTTGTTTCTCGGCGTTGCTTCGATGTCGCCTTTCAAGTGAATGCCGCCGGAAGTCGTGAACAGCGCGCCGAGCGTGATCACGAACGCGAGGTAACCCTTCGACCCCTCCACGACTTGCTGGACGTGACCGGCCGTCAGTTCATAGGCGACGATCGGCAGCGTGCAAAGGGCGACGACCGCGATCTGCACCCCGCGTTTTTCCCAAAAATGCGGGATGACCATCGGGAAGACGGCGATCGCGAGCACCAAGGTCGGAAAAGAAAGCAAAGTCCACAGTGGGAAGTCCGCGCCAGGCATGTGCGAGCAGCATCCCTTAACATGCCGAACATCAAAGCAGTGCGGCATAATTTTATGCTCTTCAGTGCACAATAGATATGAATCAGAAACTTTGCGGATATGCGTTGGAGCAACGCAGAGCGCGTTCGTTCCGCGGGCCTCGCCGTCAGATCGCGAGAGCGTCGCTGAACTCCTTCTTGCACGCGGTCGCAGGTCGACAGCCTGCACTGCACTTCCAGCGGCTGCGCGTCAGGGATCCTTGCAGCAGCGAAAGCCGGTCGAGTAGTCGTGATAGCTGCGCTCGTGCGCCATGGTCACGAATTCACAACCATTGCCGTGCTCGTCGGTGGTGCTGAAGAAGCCTCCCATGAACACGCCCTTGCCGAGATTGCGGCCGATGCGCGCGCGGATGCCAGCTTTTAGCGGCATTTTCTGGGCGATCGACGCATCCACGCGATCGGCGACCCACTCGTGCAGGTTACCGACGAGATCGAACACACCCGCGCTCGTCACGCATCCCGAGTATTCGCCAGTTTCGGCGAGGAAGCCTGCGCGCCGATCGAGCTCGGGATCGTTGAAAGCGTGCTCGTAGCTCCAAGCGTTGGGATCGCTGCCGTGCAGTATCGACAACAGGTGCGGTTTGCCGACGTTGCAGCGCCCCCGTACGTACTTGGCACCGTAGGGGTAGAGTGTGTCGTGTTCGCCGCGGCATGCGCGATACCATTCGCTGAGGGTGCACAACCGCTTGCCGGCGCTCTCGCACGCGCTCGCAGCTTCGAGTTGACTGATGTATGCCTGTGGGCGCACCCCCGCTCGCGACTCTGCCACGAACGTTCCCTGCTTCGGACGCGCGAACGGAGGGAACGGGGTCAGCGAACCGTCCTCGCGCCGTTCCAGCAAGCGCGCCTCGTAACGGTCCATGCATGTCCCGGCGGTAAGCGCCATCTCGGGCGGACAAGGACTCGGCGAGCCATCGCTCGCGTGGAGGGGACGAGTGCTCGGGGCGAGCAGCGACGCGAGCCCTGCGCCGAGCACCAGCGCAGCACTCAGCCGGCTCAAATTCGAACGCGCCATGCGGAGCCGCCGGTCTCGACTGCGATACATCGAATCATTTGGCTTTCTTCGTCATTGTGCTGCCGATCACCTCCGCGGAGCAGTAGCAATCGACAGTTCCGTTCACGGCGAGCGCGCACGGCCTCTTTCGTGGGGTGGAAAGCGCCACCATCGTGGGTGGGACCCGGCGTAGCGCCGGATCGGCTTCAAACCGATTGTCGCTCCAAGCCGACCCTATTAGTGTCGTCGTATGGGTGAACGGTTCTGGGGGCATTCCAACGCGGAGCGACCGACGCGAGTCTCGCGCCGTGATCAGGAGGACGTTCGTGCTTTCATCCACGTGCACTGATGACCCTCATCGCTGTGGAACGGCGGTGCTCGGGGGCGGTCCAGCTGGGCTCTCCGTTGCTTACCATCTACGGAAGTTGGGTGGGTCGTCGCACATCTTCGAGGCAGGCGCGACGCTGGGCGGAGCCTGCCAGACCAAGGAGTTCCAAGGCTTCCGCTACGATATGGGCGCGCATCGGCTTCACAATGTCTTTCCCGAGGTAACCGAAGAAGTTCGCGCTCTGCTCAAAGACGAAATCGCGACCGTCAGAGCGCCCAGCCACATCTACCATCAGGGAAAGCCTGTCCCCTTTCCGCCGAGTCCACAGGGCCTCGCAAGGGCGCTCGGGTTTTGGAAGATGGCCGCCTCGGTCGCTCCTGTCCTTTTGAGTCCGCCTCGCCGCGGCGACAATTTTCGTGACGACGCCATCGCCAAGTATGGTCGATTGGCCGCGGAGAGCTTCCTCGTCAACTACAGCGAGAAGCTCTGGGGACTCCCCGCCGAGCAGCTGGCCGTGGCCATTTCGGGAAAACGACTGCAAGGGCTCGGTTTGAAATCGACGCTGCGTAGCCTCGTCGGTCTCAAGCAAGGCGAACACTTGGATGGCGCGTTCCTTTACCCAAAACGCGGCTTTGGGCAGATCACTGATGCTCTCGCCAACCGAGTCGATCACGTTCACATGAACGCGAGAGTCGAGAAGCTCCTCCACGAGGGAGGCGAGATCAACGCGATCGTACTGTCGGATGGCAGGCGCTTCGATATTCAACGAGCGGTGAGCACCTTGCCGATTCAAGCTTTGATTCACAGCCTCGACCCGCGGCCGCCACGAGATATTCTGGAGCTCGCCTCGTCGTTGCGCTTTCGCTCCGTTCGTCTGGCCATTCTGATCGTCGACGCTGCGTCGCTTTCGCGCTCGGCGTCGCTGTATTTCCCCTGTGCGCGGGTGCCGTTCACACGAGTCTACGAACCGAAACAACGTAGCTCGGCCATGGCGCCAGCCGACCAAACCTGCCTGGTGCTCGAGTATGCGGTCTTCCCGGGTGATGCGATCGACAGCTTATCAAGTGAGGAGTTTCTCGCGCTGTCTCGGCGTTCGCTGGCCTCGACCGGGTTGTTGCGAGAGGCAGCCGTGATCGGAGGTACCGTGGATCGCGTGCAAGACGCCTACCCAGTGCTCGACATCGACGCCGCGAGGAGGCTCGCCCGCGTAAACGCTTACTTGCAGAGGTTCACGAATTTGCACCGCATCGGCAGAGCGGCGCACTTTCGATATTCGCACTTTCATGACCTCATGCGCGAGGGCCGCTTGTTGGCGGAGCAGCTCGCTCCGCTCTCCCGCCCGAGCGAACGAGGCGAATCAGTGGTGAGCCCCAGCGCCGTGGCCTGGTCGGCGTAGCGCCGGGAGAGCGTTCCTTCGATGAGCTCTATTCACAGCCAACACGACGCCCGGACCGCTGCCCTCGAGTCGAGGACGGTGCTGCTCACTGGGTGCTCGTCGGGAATTGGTCGATTCACCGCGGAGTACCTGCGCTCCCGTGGGTTTCGCGTGCTCGCGACGGCTCGGAAGGACGACGACGTCCAAAGGTTGCGGGACGATGGATTCGAGGCGTTGCTCCTCGATTTGAACTCGACCGACTCCATTCAGAGCGCAACCCAAAGCGTACTGAAGTTCTGCGACGGCGCGCTCTACGGCGTCGTTCACAACGCGGGAGTGGAGTTCCTGGGCGCGCTCGAAGACTTGGGTAGTGATGAGCTGCGGCTTTGTTTCGAGACCAACGTTTTTGGCACGATGGAACTCACGACCCGCCTGCTCCCCGCATTTCGAGCCCAGAATTTTGGCAGAATCGTGTTCGTTTCATCGTCGAATAGTAACGGCTTCGGCTACCCGTACATGGGCCCCGGCAATGCTTCCAAATGCGCTTTGGAATGCCTGGCCACGAGTCTCAAGCGAGAACTTGCGGCTACCAAGATCAGCGTGTCGACGGTGTGTCCGGGCGAAATTTCTACCAACCTCCTGCTCAACATGGTCCGGCGGTCCGAGCGCGTACTGTCTTCAGCCACGAGCAGGCACGCTCACGCTTATGCTCGGCTGAAGAAGAGCTTTTCGTCTGCCCCCGGCGATCCCTCGACGAGGAACCTCCGTCCAGTGGCGCAAGCAATCGCGCTGCTGCTGGAGAGCAAGGCGCCAGCTCGTCGGATCGTGGTGCCTCTCTCGGCAAAGCTTCACTACCTCGCTCATTTGACCCTGCCTGAGTGGCTGCAAGACAAACTTCTCTATCGTCGCATGAGGGAGCGCTTGGGGATCCATGTCTAGATCACTTCATCTCCCGTCCGGAGCCGATATCGTCAGACGTATCGCGAACTATCCGCGCTACTCCGCGTTCCTCTTGGAGCGCAAATTGCGCTTCTGGAAGCGCTATCGCTGGATCCATTCGGACAAGCGTTTACGCGACCCGGTCCCGCCGCCGCTCGTCTACAAGCTCTACCTCACCCAGAATTGCAACCTGCGCTGTGGGATGTGCATGCTCTGGGGAAAGAAGGGCATCTACTACCTACCAGAGGCAAAGAAGGCCCCGCGCGAGCTGGATTTTGCGGTCATCGAACGCATCTTCAGAGAGGTCGGGCGACAGCGCCCGTCGTTCATTCTGTCGGGTGGCGAGCCGCTGCTTTATACGCGCTTCGCGGACTTGGCCGCGCTGCTCAAGCAGCACCGGTGCTTCGCCTATTTTTGCAGCAACGGCGCGTTCGTCGACAAACACCTGGCGGCGATTCGAGACAATCCGTATCTGATTTTCTACCTATCGGTCGATGGACCCAAGGAGATCAATGACAAGCTCAGAGGGAACGGAGTCTACGACCAGGTCGTCAGCAGTATTCGTCGCTTGAAGGGCCTGAGCCCGAAGCCCTATCTAGGAGTGCAGCTCACCCTGCAAGAGGAGAACGTGCCGTACCTCCATCGCACCTGCAAAGAGATGATCGACTTGGGTGTCGACTGGATCTTCATCAATTTGCAATGGTCCGTGACGCCCGAACAAGGTGCGGCGTACGAGACGGTGCTCAAGGAAGAGTTCGATGTCACCCCCACCAGCCACACCGGCTTTCTGTTGCCCTACAACGTCGACAAGCAGGAGTTCATTCGTCAGTGTGGCCTGATCCGCGCTGAAAAGTGGCCGATTCAAGTCTCGAGCTACCTCAAGCAGCCGCAGGACATCCATGACTACGTCGATCATCCTGAGGCCAACCCCTACAATCAATTCTGCAACAAGCAGTGGCTGCGTATGGATGTGCTTTCGGACGGGCAGGTTACGCCCTGCATCCAATACCCCGATCTCAAGTTCGGCTCGCTCAAGGACAACTCCGTGATGGATATCTGGCGAGGCGAGGCCTACGAGCGGTTCCGCGGACGAATCGACAAGAAAGCGCTGCCAGTGTGCAGCAGCTGCTATTGCCTGTATCTATATGACGCTGGCAGAAAGGTGCTCTGAGGAGTTGTCATGAACCGGCTGCGCATCCTCTACAATACCTTCGTGACCAAGAGTCAGCCGATTAGTCTGATTCATTTCTTGACTCAGCGCTGCAACGCCCGGTGCAAGCATTGCTTCATCGACTTCGACAACCCGGACACCTTCAAGGACGAGCTCACGACCAAGGAAATCGAGAAGCTCACCAAGTCCTTCGGTAACGAGCTCTACAGCGTGTACCTCACCGGCGGGGAACCATTTCTGCGCAAAGACGTCGCCGAGGTGGTCTTCGCCTATTGCAAGAACACCGCCGTCGGGTCGGTGAACATCGCCACGAACGGCATGTTCACCGATGCCGTTCGTAGTTTCATCGACAAGTTCCGGGCAGCAAAACTCGGTAAGCGCCTCATGATCTCGATCTCCATCGACAACTTCGAGGAACAGCACGACGAGAACCGGAGGGTCGCAGGGCTCAACAAGCGGGCGCTCGCCACTTATCGCATGCTCGCTGACTATGATGACCCGTTGATCGTGCCGGTGATCGCGATCACCGTCGCGCACCACAACTACCAGAACGTCGTCGATGTCTATCGCGCGCTGCGCAGCAGCGGCATCAACTCATTCATTCCAATCCTGATGCGCGAGCAAGGGGTGGTGAAGACCATTGAACACAAACGCGAGGTGCTCGCCGCCCATGGTGAGTTGGTGCGCCTGATCGAGGCCGATCAACGCGAGGGGGAAACCCTCGGAACTGGGGCCGATTTTCTGGGCAGCTACGTGAACGCGCGCAACTCGGTGTTCAACGAGGTCATGCCCGACATCTACCTGGGGCAGGGGAAGCCTTTTCATTGCACGGCAGGCACCCTCTTCGGTGTCGTCTACCCGAATGGCGACGTGCGCCCCTGCGAAGTACAAGAGGATTTCGTGCTCGGCAACTTGCGCGACTACGGCATGAACTTCAAAAAACTGTGGAGCAGCAAGCAGGCCCGAACCGTCGCTCGGGATACGCTCGCCACCGGCTGCGCATGCACCTTCGACGGAGCTTGGTCGGTGAACGTCATCGCGAGCCCACAATTTCTTCCCCGCCTCGTCTACTACTTCTCGCAGAACGTGTTGCGGTCGCGCTTCCGGAAACTGGGACTCGGAAGCCCCAGCGGCCCAGCTCAGTCTCGTCCGTGGGAGCAGGGAGCAGCCACGCCGGATCTCGTTCGACGCACCGACTCGCCTCAGGGGCGCAAGGTGGCGCTGCGCATCGTCGGCGAGCGCGGCCCTAGCTCATGAGTGACAGCGGGTCCACTTGAGACACGAGGCTCTTGAATTTCGCCTTGCCGTCGCCCTGAATTTCCTCGAGGCTGCACTCGCGGACAGTCACCTTCATGGCCGTTCCGGTGAACGAATGGATCGTGCGCACGATTTCACGCTCGAATTGACTCGGCTCGGCTCCGTTGCGCACGACGCGCACCACTAGCGTGTCGAGTGATTCTTGAACGATCTGGGCACAGTCCAGGCCAGCGACGCGATCCAACGCCACGTACAAGGCGGTGACGGCCCGCTTATCGGGCGTAATCACGATGTCCGTCGCTCGGCCTATGATCGCGTGCACCAGCGGGAAATTGCGCCCGCACGAGCAGCTGCTCTGCTTCGCGTCGATGATCGCGAGATCTCCAGTTCTGTACCTGAGCAGCGGCATCGCGAAGTTGTGCAGTGAGCTGCTCACGATCTCGAGAGCTGATTGAGAGGGCGATAGTTCGATGGGTACGCTCACTGTCCGGCTCGGTTCGAGAAACTCGGTGAAGCCGTAGTCCGGATGGACGTGATACTTCCCTTGCGGACACTGAGAGATGGCCACCGTGCGCTCGAGGTGCCCGTAGGAATCATAGACCGGAGCGGAAAAGACTTCTTCGATCAGCTTGCGTTGCCGCTCGGAGAGCTGCTCGCCCTGGGAAAAAACGGCGCGAAACGTAAGCCGAGTTTCACCGAGCGCGCGACACAGGAGCGCAAACACATAGAGGTTGGATGGTAGGCCCTTCAAGAATTGCGGTCGGAGTGCCTTGAAGAGCGCCACGTATCGCGGCGCGCTCGCGCGCGAGAGGAGCAGGCTGTTGACCAAGATGCGATTGGTGAAGCGGCTGCGCTTGAAGAGGCAACTTCGATGCTGCTCGAGTGGGACGAAGCTCTCTGCCGAGAATTCTGCGAATCTGTCGCCCAAGCGGTAGCCGTGCCAGCCCCAGAAACGCCAGTAGTAATTGAATTCGAGTACGTTCGAGCTCTTGTCCACCAGAAAGCGCACTTGCCCGCCCGTGGTGCCGCTCGTGCAGAGTTCAGCGCAATGGTATCGCTGCGCACCGACTGCGGTGAGCTCCGCGAAGGAACGGGAGAGAATGGCCTTGGTCAGACAGGGCACGCCTGTGACGTCTGCTCGAGAGACGAGCTGGCTCGGAGAAATACCGTGGTCGTCGAACAACTTCCGGTAGTAGGGAACGGTTTCATAGGCGTGGCTCGCGATTTGGGCAATTCGTCGCCCTTGCTGCTGCGCGAGCTCTTCGGCAGAGAGCGTTTGATTGCGAGCGAACTCGCGCTTTAACTTTGCAATCGCCAGCGGGTAGGCAAAGTCTCTGAGCTTGAAGTCGACACCCATTGCGTCAACCCTGGCCCGATGCGCTGTGAAGCCAGCGCGCGAAGCCGGCGACGGTGAGCCACTCTGCCTCGAAGTGAGCAATCGCGTAGCGGGCGTTGTGTGACTCTGCCACGGGCATTCCCGGAAAAAGAAAGATCTTCCGGCCGGCGGCTCGTGCTTCGAGCAGGGTTCCCATTCCCGGCTTCGTCACCACACAGCTACTGCGGGCGAGCAGTGGCTCTATCGAATCAAGCAGACCATGAATGTCGATATTGGGTGCGTGCGCGAACTCACGGTTCAGCTTGCGTAGGAGCGGCTCGTTGTCACCGCAGACGGCGTGCACGCGCACCTGCGGAAAGTGCTTTGCGAGCAGCCGCAAAGCGTTTCTCATTCGACCCTGGCCCCACAGTCCACCCATCAGCAAGCAGTGCCCCTCCGAGGCGGCCAACTTCGGGAGAGAGGCGAAGGTCGAGCGCGCTGGCAGCGCCAAATGTCGAAAATCGATCGCTGCAGGCAGCATGTTTCCCAGCGCGGCCGCGGGTAGGGGAGAAATGAAGCCGGCCATCTCGTCCCAAAAAATGTACTTCCAGCCCAGGCTGGGGCCGAACTCCGTCAACACGCCGTAGAGCGCTACTTGGTTCGAAGTATTCCGTTTCAGCACGGTCGCCCAAAATGCCTGGCGATGGCTGACACAGACGATGGTCTTGATGCCGTGGCTCCGTAAGAACTGCTCCAGCATTGCGAGTCGGGTCGACCGCAGCTGCTCCCGCACCAGCTTGCGCGCATAAAAGAGGGGGATGGTGTACATGCCCGCCAGCACGAGCGGGAGATGATCCGAGAAGAAGCGATACCGGACCAAATCTTCCTTCACCATTGCTGCCGGCAAGAAGTCTTCGATCGAGCGATGAATCACCGCAGCCGGGTCGCTAAATAGCTCGCAAATGGCCTCGGCAATACTGATGTTGCCTCTGCCGGCGCGGGAACTGAGGACCAGCACGGGGTGTTCGAGCGAGTTGTAGAAGCGCACCGCCTCGGCTCGGTCATCTTCACGCATGGGCGCCCGTCCTAATACCGCGTTTCCCTCGTTGGCAATACGGCAGAACGCCCTCGATTTCGTCGCACCGGCAACGCCCGCATCGAGGCTGAGGGGACCGACCCAGGCGTTTGCGATTCGGCGCAGAGAGAACAGAGTAAGACGAGTACACCCACCCCGTGAACGATCGCATAGCCGAGGTCGGGCGCTGTCCAAGTGGAGAATTGGAACGGGACGCCGACCAAGAGGACCCACGCAGCGATCATCAGACCCAAGCGCCCGCGCTGCCGCGCTGAGCGCGCAGCCCCCCTCGGCCTCGAGGTCACCAACAACAGCGCGGGAATCGTCAATACGAAGTAGTGAAGCCAGGCCAAATGAGTGACGAGCAGCGGTGCCAGGCAGCCGAGCGCGAGAAACCACGCGCTTTGAGAAGAGGCAGTGACTGCCGCCGCGCGCGGGTCCACAGGGTCACGCAACCAAAGGCCGAGGGCCATCACCATCGAGATCGAAGCGCTCAGGCCGAGCAGCCCCACCGCAGGCGAGTAGCGCCGTAGGAGCGCGAGCGGCGCGTAGTTTCCTTGCTCCACCGTTGCCCATCCTGCAAGTTCCACCGCGTTGGCTTTGAACCAATCGAGCCAGACAGCCGGGCTTCCCCAATTGAAGTAAGCGAGGAGTACGGCGAGCGCCGCACCCGCGAGCAATGCCGAGGTGTCCCGCAAGAGTATCCCGAAGTTTCGGCGGAGCACTGGCTGAAGGCTCACGACCGCAGCGACCAAAATCAGATTCGGTTTGAATGCCAGCAAAAAGCCGAGCCAAACTCCAGCAAAGACGTGCCTGTGACGCAGTGGGGCCCGCTGGCGAAGCCAGGCGTAGAAGGCGAGGCCGGCGAGTTGAAGGCAGTTCACGTTGCCCACTCGCAAGTCAGAAAGCAGGGGTTCGAAGCCGACCACCAAAAGCAGAGCGAGCGCGGCCAATGAGTTGCCGAGGGAGAGCCCGACGAGCCACGCAAAACACAGTGTCGCCCCGCAAAAACCACACAACAGAACGACGCGATAGGATCTCAGACTTTTCGCGTAGCCTTGGCCGCTGAGGTATCCAATGGTGGAGTAATGGAGCGGGGTTCCCGTTGCACTCAAGGAGCCACGCCAAGCGCCGGCAGACCGCAAGAGTGCGTCGTCGCTGCGCGCTGCGTCTGCGGCAAGGCGCTGCCCGAGGTGCAAAGAAGCGGGCGACCCGTAGACAGTCCGGTGCCCATCATGCACGACAGCTCTGCCGACGGCCCAGAACTGGTAGTAGTCGACACCATCGGCGGCGGTTGCGCTACTGATGGCCCGGGCGCCACCCAGGCAAACGAAAATGCAAAGGAGCACTCGGGTGAGCTGAGACAACCTAATCTCGGAGTCTATCTCTCGACGTCTCCGCTGTGGACTCGAAATGAAGGGCGTGCACCTCGGCGGAGCCCAATTTTCTGCATTGAGGTCAGCCGGCGCGCCGCGCCGCGAACCCCGGCAACACGATGAAGTGGGCGAACTTCCGCATGGTCAGCGGACTCGAACTCGAGGGGTGCGTCGCGCGCGCATCCCTGGTAGTTATCGGATGCGTCGTGCGTCGCGGGTCGCACGCAGAAATCGGGAGGCACCGTGAACCAAGGCATTGGGCGCCACGAGTTCGGGTATGCAATAGCGGCAGCCGTCTTTCGACGGCGCTGGCGACGGGCGGTGCGAAACGCGCTGCTGGTTCTTTGCGTCAGCCTGAGCTCGAGTTGCGGGCGCTGGAGCGATGGCTCGCGAGCAACGGGCATTGGTTCGAACGCCGGTGCTGGCGGGTTGGATACCACTGTCAGCAGTTCGGGCGCCGCTGCTCGTGGTTCAGAAGCGGCGGGAGACGGCGCCGGTGGTTTCTCGAGCGAGGGCGGCGCGAGCGGTGCCGATCCGCGCGAGTGCGGCGCGCTGATCGACGACCTCGAGGACGGCAGCGGCCGTATTTGCGACGGCTCCGGTCGTACTGGCGTTTGGTACGTGTTCCACGACGATGCTCCGGGTAAACAATGGCCGAGCGTGACGCCACCGGGCATCGCGATCGAGACATCGCTCATCCCGGGTGGCCGCGGCGCGAGCAAGCGGGCCATTCACACGTATGGCAGCGGCTTCGCCACGTGGGGAGCCGGCGTGGGCCTCGATTTGAATTTCGACGGCGCCAACCACGGCCTCTACGACGCGAGCGGCTATCAAGGGATTCACTTTTGGGCGCGCACTGGCAACGGCAGCCACAGCAACGTTCGCGTAAGAATCAGTACCGCGTCCACGACTGCGGTCAAATACGGGGGAACCTGTGAGAGCGGCGCGCCCACGGAGTGCGTCGGGCCCGTGGGTGTCTACCTGCGCCTGGAGCCGGAGTGGCTCGAATATACGGTCTCGTTCGCCGAGCTCGATCTCTTTACTCAACCGAAATTCTCTGCCGAGCTGGATCGTCTCACCAACATTCAGTTCATGTCGCAGGAAGCTGATTTCGACTTCTGGGTCGACGACCTATCGTTCGTCGAGGGTGAGCCGAATTGCTGCCCGGATCTGACCACGTGTCAGGGTGGAGCTCGCTTTAGCAACGCCGCCGTTCGCCCCGCGTTGCTGGGGCGTAGCGATGTTGGCACTGGGCTCAGCTGTACAGAAGTGTGCGCCGTTCGCAGCGCGAGCTTGTCGGACCCGGCGATTCAAAGCCTAGCTGGCTTCGAATGCCTCGGTGCGCTCGATACGCTGTCAATCGACAAGAGCGCGGTCACGGATCTCGCGCCGCTCGCGGGTCTTCAGCGGCTACATGAGCTGAGCGTCACCGAAGCACCCGTTCGTGAGCTCGGGCCATTGGCCGAGCTCAGTGAACTTCGCCTGCTCACACTCGAGAAGAGTGCGATAGCGGACGTGCGGTCACTGGTCGGTCTGGTCAAGCTCCAGAGCCTGAGTCTGGCGAACAACGCAGTGGCAGACGTGACGCCGCTCGCAGAGCTCACCGCGCTCACGAGCCTCGACCTTGCTGGCAACCAAATTCGAGATTTGAGCCCGATTTCTCGGCTTCGACAGCTGGGGGTACTCAATGCCGATGACAATCAGGTTAGCGACGTGAGTCCACTCGGCGCGCTCAGCATGCTCACGCGCCTATCGCTGAATCGCAATCGAGTCCAAGACGCGACCCCGCTTGGCGCGTTGACTCAGCTGACCCAACTGGGGCTCGACAGCAACCGCATCAGTTCGCCGCTGGGAATGTTTTCCGGTCTCGCGCGCTTGGAGAGTCTGGATCTCGCCCACAACCAGATCAACGACTTGGGGGTGGTGTCCGGGCTGCGCGTCTTGCGCACCCTCCAACTGGGAGACAACCAGATCACGGAGGTCGGCCAGCTCGCGTCACTCAGCTCGCTCATCTCCCTCTTCCTCGGACAGAACCAAATCTCGGATCCTAGCCCACTTTCGGCGCTCACGCAGCTATCTCAGCTGGACTTGTCGAACAATGCCATCCACACGCTGAACGGCTCGTTTGCGTTCAGCAACCTGGAGAACTTCAATCTGTCGAACAACGGCTTGACGGTCATTCGAGAGACGGCGTTGCTGGGATCAGCGTTCAACGTGCTGGCGCTCGCGCACAATCATTTGCAGGACCTGAGCGCCCTCTCGCGCGTCACCTTTCGGCCGGAGCCATGCGAGCGTTGCAGCAGGAGTGCCGCGCTCGACCTATCGGACAATCAAATCCAAGATCTGGGGCCGCTGCTCTTGGCCACGTGGGCGAACTATCAGTACCCGACGCTGGTGGCGGCCGACAATCCGATCGATTGTTCAGCCCAAGCGAGCAACGTGCAGGCGCTGCGCGCGCTACAAATGAAGGTAGATATTTGTCCCTGATAGGCCTTCAGGTCGTTTCGTGTTCCGACATGGTGCGGCAAAGCGTTGGTTGGCGAGCTTCACGAACCTCTCTCCTTGCGACGCGAGCGAGAGGCGCTCGAAAGCGCTCACCAGGTTTCGCGCCCGATAGACGACGGGTGCACCGCGCGCTCAGATCGAAAGATTGGTGAGCGGCACGCGACTCAGCGCATTATCTCCAAAACCCGCGAAATTCGAGAGGCCCATGGCCTCTGCCGCACTGAGTAGCGCGCGCTGATGAGGCTCTCCCGCGCCTTGCAGGTAGCGGCCGTTGTCCGACTTTTTGAGGTAGCCGCCCGCGCCACCGGCGAAGATGAAGCGCATGTCATCTCCCGTGTGCATCGGGGCATCGCCCATGTCGCGGGCCCACAAGATGAGGGTCTGATCGTAGAGCGTGCCGCTATCATCCGGTGCACGCATGCTCTTGAGCTTCTGGACCGCACCCACGAATTGTTGGCAGAGCCAGCGTTCGAGGAGAAGCAAACGAGTGCGCGGCGCCGAGTCGGCATGCATGAAGTCGTTGTGGTAGTCACCCTTGAGGTCGGCGTTGGGGTCGCCGTTGATGTCGCTCAAATCAACGGCACATTGCTGGTGATTGCCGAACTGCACCGCCGCCACTCGGGTGATGTCGCAAGCGAACGCGTTGATTGCCAGGTCCAGATGCATCGAGCTGTTGAGCAGCGCTTGGTTCGCCGGGGTCGGCTTAGCCGGCACGCTGCAGCCCGTCGCGGGGCCTGCCCCGGAGTTCGACCCGCTCGTACTTCCCTCGATTCGCGCTTGCAGCTGAGCCAGCGAGGCCAGATGCAAGTCGAGCTTCTTTCCTTCGGTCGGCCCTAACGAGCCTCGCAGCTGGCTGAGCTCACTGTTGATGCGTTCCAGCGACTTCTTTCTGCGTTTGCTGCGCGCGGTATCGGCTGCAGTTGGCGGTGCCGTTGGCCCGCTCGCGTTGGGCGGTGTGAAGCCGCTGAAGATGGCCTGATAAGCGGCGGCCGGCGAGAGAATCGGGGAGAGGACCGCGTTGTCACGATAGAACGTAGACTGCGCGGCTTCGTTGCTTCCCCCCAGTAGCAAATTGGCGATCGGAGTTTTGACCCCAGCGGCTTTGAGTCCGTCCGAGATGAATTGTTCGATCGAGATCAACGGATTTGCACCCCAGGTGCCGCCGCACAATCCGCCCGGAGCGCCGTGTGCGGAGGCGGTGCCCTTACTATCGAGCTGCTCGACGATGGTGATGTCTGCCTTGATGGGGGCCAAGAGCTCGGTCATCGGGTTGAACGCGATGCTCGACTCCGTTGAACCTTTGGGTGACCAAGCGGCGACGTCTGTGCCATTGCTGAAGAAGAGCAAGAAATATTTGGCTTTGCCGGGCGCAGCCCGAGCAGGACTCGGGTTCAACAGGTTCAGGAACGGAGCGCAGATCGTGGCCATCGCTGCGCTGCGAACGAAATCTCTTCGACTGAAATTTCCCACGAGTGTTTCCTTCATTCAAAGGCTCATTGGTCCTGCACGCGGCGCGTGAAGGTCGGGGCGTGCAGCAGCCCCATCAAGACGCTCTTGAGAGAGCCGCCATTTTGGGCTGAATCCATCCGGACCTGGTCGTCGTTGCACTGCTTTTCAGTCCATTTGTCACGGCCGTGCGCGTAGTAGGACCAGTAGCGAATCATGCAGGCCTGCACACGATCACTCTTTGCCAGGTAGTCAGTGAGACTCTGGGGGCCGTCCAAGGGGATGTCACCCGTGGGCATTCCCTTCAAGGAACCAGTGGCATCTACCGGTAGCCCGCCATCGGTCGCGCGATAGCGTCCGAAGCCGTCGTAGTTCTCGAAGGCGAACCCGACCGGATCGAATTGCTGATGACACCCCGAGCAAACTGGCGAGGCAGAGTGTTGCTCGAAGCGCTCGCGATTCGTCTTGAAGGAACCGGGAGGAGCGAGCATGGTGTTGAGATCCTGCGGAACGTCGGGAATCTCCGCGCACAATAGCCGTTCACGAATCGAGCGACCGCGCTGGACTGGGGATGAGTCCTCGGGCTGCGCGTGCTGCGCCAAGTACGCTGCTTGGCCGAGCACTCCCGGTGCTCTCGGGCCACCGGGATTACTGTAGAAGTTGGCGAGCGAGGCGCTCTTTACGAACGACTGAGTCGTCGTCAACAGTTGCCCGACGTTCCCCCCGTTCTTGAACGTATCCAGAAAGGTTTGTTCGGTTTCCTGAATCATGCCTTCGCGCAGTTCAGGCGTCAGATCGAAGATGTTGCCATTCTTGGTCTTCGTGCGCAGCCCGTCGATTTCGAGCCAACCATCGACGAAGCCTTTGAGGCCGATTTCGCTGAGCGACAACGTCAGCAGTCGCGACGCCTGCGTTTCGAGGTCGAGCGCGGTGCCCTGAGCACTGGCTTGCTGCGCAGCTTGCAGCAGTGATTCGTCGGGGGGCGCGTCTGTCAAGAAGTAGGACAGCTCGCTCGCGACTTCATACGGGGTCAGCTGGTACCCGTTGATTGCGTCGCCGGTGCCCAGTTCGCGACGATACAGGAGATAGGGTGACTGCAACATCGTCATCAACACGGCGCTCGCGCCGTCGGCGAAGTTCGCCTCCGCGTCGTAGAGCTCTTCATAGCCTCGAAGATCCGCGGCGGCGATGGGTTCACGTGCCAGTTTGAGCCACATGCCCTCGATGAATTTGTCCTCGCAGGTTTTGTCTGCGGCATTGGTGCAGGGGCTGAGTCCGCCGAACTTCTGATTCTGAACCGCCCAATCCGCGACGGTCTCGGCGTAGTCGAGTAGCAAACCCGCGTCGAGGTCGCGCACGACACGCTGGTCGGCATCGACGCGGAAACGGAGCAGGTTGGGATCCGCGAGGATGTCGGTGCTGGGGACGTCGGAAGAGCCGAAGGCAGCCACCAGTGTGTTGCGAAACTGGGACGGATTGAGGCGACGAATCAAGCGCGGCCCCGGAGTGCTGCAGGCCTGCACCGATCCACTGCCTGCCATGCCGCCGGCGCCGTTGCTTTCTTGTGAGCCGCCCGGCGTGCTCGAATCGGCGCCATGGCATCCGACGCTGCCCAACGTCAACGCAGCCATCAGAAAATGTGCCAGGTCGATGCCAACCGTTCCCCAACGTCTTCGCCCCGAATCGCTCATCGTCATCCCACGCGGAGGGCGGTTTTCGCGATGGCTCGGCGCCATCCGACCAGCTGCTGCACCCCGACGGGCATAGATTAGCAGCTGCAGCGCTCCTGCAAGCGCTAGCCTTGAGTTTTTGCAAAAGCCGCGCAATCCCCGCCACTGGCATTCGGCTGAGGCAATAGTCATCCAGTATTGGCGCAGCCGAAAGGCGAGCTTTCTACACGATCTGGAAGCGGGGTGGGGAGATCCGCTCGCTCTTGCAGCGCGGGCAACGACTTGGGCGACTGTGACGCTCTCGCTGGCTGAATTCGAAGCTGCACTTGATGCAGTGGGGAGCGCTCACGTGGAGTTGCTCCCCGCGGTGAATCAACGAGTGCTCCAGATGCCTCAAATGTTCGGCGACGTCGCGCTCTTGAACCGAGGCGCGCTCCGAAATTTCATGAGCTGTCAGCTGAGCCGCGCGCAGTGCTTCTGCGATTCGTTCGCGCACGGTGCTGGTGCATTCCACGTTTGCCGGCGCCGGAGGCTTCGAGCTGCGGTGGGACATGACCCGAGATTAAGCGTCATGCATGACCGACGAAATAGTTTTGAGGTGGGGCACCGAAACTGCGAGCCTGAAAGAGCGTCGCGGTGTAATTTTTCTCATCGCGAACGATGGCTTACCTCGGTAGCGCCCGTCGCCTCAGGCCGCACGCTGCGCGGTGACGGTCGCCGCGTGTTCACCAAGCGTGCACGCCGAGCTTGGCTTCCAACCCGTCGTTGAAGAAGCCCGCGGTCGGGCCCATCGGGCCTAGGGTCGCGAGATGCACGGCGACAGCCGCGCCCTGTTCGACGCTGCGGTAGCCTTGATGGTCGTTCAGGTCCGTCGCGACGTAGCCAGGATTCGCGGCGTTTACCTTGATGCCTTGCGCGGCCAGTTCTTTCGCGAAAGATACGGTAATCATGTTGAGCGCGCTCTTCGAGGAGTTGTAGCCAAGGAGGTTCACGCCGTAGGTTCCGCTGGTCATATCGAGCTGCTCGCCAATGGAGCCCAGGCTACTGCTCATCATGACGACCCGGCCCTGCCCGGCTTTGCGTAGGAACGGTACGAAGGCCTGGGTCACGCGGACCGGGCCGAAGACGTTCACTTCGTAAACGGCGCGCATATCGGCGAGGCTCGCCGCGGTTGGCGGAGTGTAACCACCGCTGGCGATGCCGGCGTTGTTCACCAGCGCGTCGAGCGTGTCGCTGGTCTTTGCGTAAGTCTCCGCCGCCGCTTTGACGCTGGCATCGCTGGCCACATCGAGTGCCAGCACCCGCGCTTCGAGGCCCTCGCTACGCAGAGCGGCGGCCGCTCGTTCGCCGCGCTCGGCGTCGCGACAACCGAGCCAGACCGAGTATCCCTTGTGACCGAGTTGGCGCGCGATCTCGCGACCGATCCCCTTGTTCGCGCCAGTGATCAGCGCCGTCTTCCGAGTGCTCATGAATGCGTCTCCTTCATGCCATTCTGATAGTCGCCGCGGGGGGAAAGCGCGCGCCGGATGCTGCCGGAGTCTTGCCTGATCCTGTCAATTCATTCGTCGACCCTTTGCGGCTCAGCTTGCGTGGCCCGCGTGGTCCTGGGATGATGAGCTCGATGCACGATCCGACGCCCGAGCTTCGAGCGCTGGTGCAGCGCCACGCGGCGCCCTCGTGTCGCGAGCTCTTGCCCAACCTGACGCTGTGGTCGAGCTACGGCCCCACAGCGAAGACGCCGGTGATCTACGAGCCAATGCTCTATTTCACGCTACAAGGAATCAAGCGGATGACCGTGGGCGAGCGTCAACTGGATCACTGTCCAGGCACGTTCCTGCTCGCGTCGATCGACGTGCCGGTGGTGTGCACGGTCATCGACTGCAGTCGGGAGCGGCCCTATCTCGGTCTCGCCCTCAGGCTCGATCGCGCGGCGGTCGCTGCTCTGCTTCTCGATCTCCCCGCGCGTCCGAGGCCCGCGTTCGACGCCGCGCAGGACGAACTCGAACCGATGACCATCAGCCCCTCGACGAGCGTGATGGTCGATGCGCTGCTTCGCCTGGTGCGTCTCGTGGAGGCACCCGACGATGTTGCTCTGCTCGCTCCGATGATCGAGCGCGAGCTACTCTACCGCATACTCCAGGGTGAACACGGCAGGGTGTTGCGACAGTTTGCGCGTGCCGACAGCCGACTGTCGCAGATCCAGCGCGCGGTAAAATGGCTCCGCGAGCACCTAGCGGAGCCGATGCCGGTGGAGGCACTGGCAGGCGTCGCCTCGATGAGCGTCTCGTCCTTTCACCGCCATTTCAAGGCAGTAACCGGCCTCAGCCCGCTCGCCTACCACAAGCAGATGCGTTTGCAGGAGGCACGCCGGCGTTTGCTCGCCGAGCCGGGAGCCGTCGCCAGCGTGGCATTCTCGGTCGGCTATGAAAGCGCATCGCAGTTCAGTCGTGAGTACACGCGACAGTTCGGCATGCCACCGGCGCGCGACGCGGCTCGCTTGCGCACGGGCTGAGCGGGCTAAACCCTCTGCAAGTCGGCGCATGGTCGAGTACGGACGACCGCACTCTCGAGGCCCAAGAGAGCTGCCAGGCCGCACGCAACGAAAAATGCGGAGCAGCGTGCGCCCGCGTCAGTCCGACCGGTCCAAGACACAAGAGATCGCGTCTGCGAAATTCAGCTCGCGCCTGCCGTGACTCGCCGAGTTCGGTGCTGGAGGAGCCTGCCGAAGAGCGCAGAAGCCGCGAGGACCAGCACGACCGCTCCGTACTCATGGGCTGCGGCAAACAGGCCACCGCCGTACACCGCTCGTACGCCGCCCAGCACTGCCGGCAACCCCATCGCCAGGTAGGCGATGACGTAGACGACGGAGAGCACGCCCGCACGCTCGTGTGCGGCCGCGAGCGGAACAGTGGTGCGAATGACGCCTTGAAACGCCCCGCCAAAGCCTGCACCGGCCAGGGCCGTGCCGAGGAAAAAGAACGTGAGTGACGTCCGGTCGAGCGCCAGCAGTGTGACGAGCACCCCCGCCATCAGCGCGCCCGTGCCGAAGGTCATCAAGTGCTGAGCCGCGCGCTGTCGGGACACGAATACGGTCGTCGCGCCGCTCGCCGCGAACACGAAGAGCAGCAGCCCTCCGAGCGACAACGAGGTCGAGCCCGCGAGGCGCCGCACGAGCGTCGGCCCGAGCGAGCCGTAGAATCCTACCAGCGACCAAGCCGCGACGAGCACGGGGACCGCGAGCAGCAGCGCTGGGCGAAGCGTGCTCGGCAGCGCAAAGTGCGGGCGAAGCGAAGCGAGTGCGCCAGAACGTCGCGCGACCGACTCGGGCATGAGCGCGACGCCCAGCGCCTGAAGCAGGAAGATTGCGCCGAACACGAGGTACACGAGCGTGGTCGGAGCCGGTAGGTACTGAGCCATCAAACCCGAGACGAGGCTGCCCGTGGCCGTGCCGAGCATCGGGGCCACGGCATTGGCGATCGCGCCCTTCTGGCGGTCGAGATCGAGCATGCCAGCGCCGACCGCACCCGCGGCGGCACCAGTCGCGAGCCCTTGAACGACGCGAGCGAGCAGCAAGGTGCCCACGCCGTTCGCTCTCACGAACAGCAGCATGGTGAGCGCTTGCAGGAGCGTCGCAATGAGCAGCACCGGGCGGCGCCCGACGTAATCGGAGAGCGACCCCACGACCAGCAGCGTGCCGAGCACGGCAAGCGCGTAGCTCCCGAACACGACCGTGATGGCAATCGGCGACAATCTCCAATTCGCCTGATAGACCGCGTAAAGGGGCGTCGGAGCGCTCGAACTCGCCAGGAAAAACAGCACGATCGAAGCCTGCAGATAAAACGCCGCGGTTCTGGAAAGGCCCATGAGTCCTCGAATTCTAGACAGACAGGTCTGTCTAGTTCTTGACTATGGACAGACCGGTCTGTATTGTCAAGCCATGTCCCTCGCCAAACCCGAAGGTTCTGCCCGCGAGCGCCTGCTCGCCGCAGCGAACGAGCTTTTTTACACGGAGGGAGTGCACAGTGTGGGCATCGATCGAGTGATCGAACGAGCGGGGGTCGCCAAAGCGTCGCTATACAGCAGCTTCGGCAGCAAAGAAGAGCTCGTTCGCGCGTACCTGGCAGCTCGCGCGGAGCGCCGCCAGCAGCGCATCAATGAGCGCTTGGCGCGCGAAGCCGACCCGCGCGCCAAGATCCTCGCTGTGTACGACGTGCTCGGCGAGCTCGCGGCACAGCCTGAATATCGGGGCTGCGCGTTCGTGAACGCGAGCGCAGAAACGCCGCACGGCGAGAACAAGGTGACCGCCGTGTGCGAGAGCTCGCGCGGCTGGCTGCGCGCACTGTTCACGTCATTGGCGCACGACGCAGGTGCGCCCGACGCACCCGCGCTCGCCGGACAACTCGTGCTGCTCTATGACGGCGCAATGATCAGCGCGTCAATGGATCATGATCCGACCGCCACCGATCGCGCGCGCGCGACCGCGGCGACGCTGCTCGACGTCAGCCTGCCCAAACGCCAGGCTCGGCGAGCGTCCACTGGCGGAGGTCGAGGCCGAAAAGGCAGTCCGGGGAGGAAATCGCGTTCATCGGTGTGACGCTGCTGCCGTCCACCACTCGCGCACGGTTCGAATTCGAAGCGCGACGGCTGCGGAAGTTCTGAGCACCGAGCGCGAGCCAGTCTGCGGAGCGGGCGCGGCGCGTTCGTCCCGTGCGTTGTGTGAACGCGCCGGGCCCGAGCTTGGGGGTTAGCGGGCGCGGCAAGCGATGCCGGTCGCGTAGCTCATTGAGCGGCGTCCCCGCGCGTCCGTCGCCCGCGAAGGCACGGCGCTCCCGATTGCAACAGTCGCTCGACGGCCATTTCGCGACGCCGAGTCGCCATTGGCGAGTTAGTCTCAACTTGATCCGGCACAAGACGTCGATCTCACGTTCGAAGCCCGAGATCCGGTGACGGTGACCTATTGTCGAACGGCCGCGTGTCCGTTTTGGATGCCGAAGATGAGCATTCTCCCGTCGCGGAACCAACTCGCCGCCGTCGCGCTCGGCGGATGGTTTGCAGCGGTGTCACTGCTCGGCGCGGGCCTTCTCGCCAGACACGTCGTCGCTTTGCCTGCTCCCGCCAGCGACGAAGGCCTCGCTCGTTCTTTGCGGCAATTCCGCGGCGCTGACGGCCCTCAGACTTGGCTCGCTGTTCACGTCCTGTATGCGGAATGTCGCTGCTCACAGCGCATCGCCACTCACTTGCTTGCTACCCAGCGCCCCGCCGGTTGGCACGAGGTCGTACTCTGGGTGGGCAACGCAACGCCGAGCCCGCAGCTCGAACGACACTTCGATGTCCGACGAATCGAGCGCGGGGAACTTTCGCGGCTTGGGATCGAGGCGGCACCGCTGCTCGTCGCGCTGGACAGCAACGATCGCGTTCGGTACTCCGGCGGCTACTCGAATCGCAAGCAAGGCTCCGTGGTCGCCGATCTGACGATCTTGGAGTCGGCACGGCGCGAGGCGCACGTTGCGGCGCTGCCCCTGTTCGGCTGCGCCGTCGGTGATCGACTCAAACGCTACTTCGGAGCGCTGCCCAGCGGCGAGAAAACATGACGGCGATTTTACGGTTCTTGTTGCTGCCCAAGGAGATCACCGATTTCGAACGCAACTACCTGTCGAGGGTCAATCGCGTTGCGTTGGTCTTTTTTGCGCTGCATGTGCCGGCATTTGCGCTGATCGCGTGGCTCAACGGGACCGGGGCTAAAACCGCGGCGCTGTTGACGTTGGCGGTGCTGGTCGGGCCTGCTCTCGCCCAGAGCGCGCTCAAAAATCCGAGATGGGTGTCGGTCGTTTACGGCGTGACCGCGATGTGCATGGGCGGGCTCTTGGTGCATTTCGGCCAAGGGCCCGTGCAGATCGAGATGCACTTCTATTTCTTTGCGCTGGTGGCGATGTGCGCCGTGTTCGGCAACCCAATGGTGATCGTCGCCGCAGCATGTACGGTGGCGGTGCACCACTTGATCGTTTGGCTCGTGCTACCGCAGAGCGTCTTCAATTATTCGGCAGCTTGGTGGGTCGTCGCGGTGCACGCGGCGTTCGTCGTGCTGGAATCGGTGGCGACCTGCTTCATTTCCCGAAGCTTTTTCGACAACGTGATCGGACTCGAGAAAATCGTCCAAGCGCGAACCGACGAACTCGACGGTAAGAACCGCGAGATGCGTTTGCTACTCGACAACGTGCAGCAGGGATTTTTGACCATCGATGCCGCCGGCGAACTGGCGCGCGAGCGCTCCGCCGCCATCGATAGCTGGTTTGGCGCTCCCGCTGCCGACGCCTCCTGGTTCGACTTCTTGGACGGCATCTCTCCCGACTTTGCAGCTAGAAGTCGATTCGGTTGGGAAGACGTCGTGGCCGCAATCATGCCCGCCGAGGTGACGCTGGCTCAGATGCCGCAACGGCTCACGTTGCGCGGAGCCCACTATCAGATCGACTACCGCCCAATCGGTCTCAGCGAGCCTTACGCACACTATTTGGTGATTGTCACGAACGTCACGGTCGAGATGGAGCGAGAGCGAGCCGAGGTCGAACGCATCGAGTCGATGGCGATCTTCGAGCGCGTTCTGGTCGATCGCTCGGGGGTCGAAATTTTCTTCGAGGACGCAAATCAAATCATCACTGCGCTAGTGCATCAATCTGTTACGGAGCCGGCGGTGGTCAAGCGTCTGATTCATACCTTGAAGGGCAACACTTCCATCTACGGGCTCTCGAGCCTGGCCCAGTTGTGCGAGCAGTTGGAGGACTTCGTTGCTGAAACGAGCGCGCTGCCGCCACGATCGATGTACGAGCTGCTCGAACAGCGTTGGGCGCGGCTGGCCTCGGATATCGAAAAGCTGCTCGGGAAACACTCCCATTCGCTGGTGATCGACGATCAGCAATTCGCCGAACTCGTCGCGGGCACTCGCGCGGGCGAATCCAAGTTGAAGATGCTGCGTCGCCTGCAAGCATTGAAGTTGGAGGACACGGCCAAGCGCCTGCGACACTTCGGAGAGCAGGCTCAGCGTATCGCTTCGCGCCTCGACAAGGGGCCGCTCCGCGTGTCGATCGAAGACCATGGAGTCCGTCTCGATCCGCGCCGTTGGTCGGGCTTTTGGAGCGCGTTCATCCACGCCATCCGCAACGCGGTGGACCACGGCGTCGAGAGCAGCGCGGCGCGAGCGGCGACGGGCAAACCGGCAGAGCCGCTGCTGACGCTGCGCACCTACGAGGAGAAGGAACAGCTCGTCGTGGAAATCTCCGACGATGGACAGGGCGTCGATTGGGACCGCGTGGCGCAGCGAGCGAGCGCTGCGGGCCTCCCCACGACGACACGCGATGATCTCGAGCATGCGTTGTTCGCCGATGGCATCACGACGACCGTGACGGTGAGCGACATCTCTGGGCGTGGTGTTGGCATGGGCGCATTGCTTGCCGCGACCCGCGAGCTGGGCGGCACGCTCGACATTCAGACCGCGCTCGGAGTAGGCACCACCTTGCGGTTCACCTTCCCGACATCTGCAACAGTCGCCCCCGACTCGCTGTTTCCGGCGAGCGCGGTGAACTAACGGTTCTAGTCGTCAGCGACCTCGGCTTCGTAGCCCGGCCTTTTCGCTCGAGAATGTCGTGTTTGAAGCGCATGGGGAACGCCTGGACCGCGAATCAGACCCTCGACGAATGCCGAGAAAACTCTGGCTTCATGACCGTAGCAACGTACGACGAAGAGAGCTTCCGCGTGATTTACCACCACAAGAGTCCAAACTCCGACGGCCGCGAGCTTTGGGATGCGCGCTACGTCGGCGGGCAGGGCTTTCGTGAGCGCCGCCTGATCAGTCCAGCCGCGTCGCTGCAGGCTTCGCCTTCACTCGTGCTCGATCACGACGGTAGAGGACTGCTCTCGTTCGTACGTCGTGAAGGAACCGAGGTCAACGATCCGAGCGAGCTACGCGCGATGTGGCTCGAATAGTTGGTCCTCCCTCTCTCAAGCTGCTGGTGACCTACGCTTTCTGAGCACCGTGTTGGCCGCGCAGGACAACCCGATTCCTGATCCAAGGCAGCGCGTTGCGCTCAGCCCAATCACGTTGGGGCGCGGAGGCTGAGCGCTGAGCCATTCGACGGCCCTTGGCCATTCCCGGCCCCTTACCTTGCGGTCCGACTTGGGGTACATTGATTTGACTATGGGAGGTTCAATGACGGGCAGCGGGGAACATACATTGCGCCTGTGCGCGCTCTGCCTCTGTGCAGGGCTCGCCGCCTGTGGTTCGACCCAAGGCGCCGAAAAGGGGGCGAGCGCTGCGGGGGCGGGGGGCCTTGTCCAAGCCGGTGCGCCACACGCGGCCGGTGGGGAACACTCGTCAGTGGCTGGCTCATCCGTGGGTGGTTCATCCGTGGGTGGCTCGGCAGCGACTAGCTCGGGCGGAGGCAGCTCGCTAGCGGGCGGTGGCTCGGCGGGGAACTCTTCGGCGTCACTCGCAGGAGCAGGGCAGGGCCCAGTCGACAACGCGCCCGCCCTCGCACTGCCTGGCGCGAGTGATTTCACGCGCCTCACGTTGCACGACGACTCGTACATTCAAATGGGCTCGAACGGTGAGTGCCAGCTGGAGGATCCGTCAGACAGCAGGCAGCCGTACGAAGGAACTTGGGTGTTCGTGCGAGCCTCACACGTGCTGAGTTGGGACACTTGCAACCCGTCTTCGAAGATGCTCGAGAAAGGCAGTGTTACGCTCACGGATACCCAGTTTCAGTCTCTCCTTCAGCAGCTAGCGTTGGTCGTTCCGACGCAACGGACGACTGCTGATCCGTGCCGCGCGGACGGTTGGTACGTGGAGATGGACGTAGAGGCCGGCGAAACGACCACTCGTTATCGCGCGAGCTCTGGTTGGTGCGGCACTCCGCCCCCCGAAAAGAACTACGTGGACGGGCTGCTCGGATTTGCCTCCTGGGTGATCGCCATCGTGTACCCGCATTGAGCCATCGCTCGTGCCGTTCACGCGTTGGGACGGTTGTCGGTCGCGCAGTAACCGCTACCCCTCAATCACCGAAACGGCGGCTCATCGAACGCTCGCAGCTTCCGCGAGTGCAACCGATGCCCGGTCTGCTTCAACTGATCCACCGTGGCAATGCCGATCCGGATGTGCTCCGAGATCGCCCGCTCGTAAAACCGGTTCGCCATGCCCGGTAGCTTGAGTTCGCCATGCAGCGGCTTATCCGAAACGCACAGCAACGTGCCGTAAGGCACGCGGAAGCGATAGCCTTGCGCTGCGATGGTGCCTGACTCCATGTCGATGGCCACGGCGCGTGATTGATTGAAGCGCAGCGCCGATGCGGTGACCCGCAGCTCCCAGTCGCGATCGTCCGTGGTGACGACGGTGCCAGTGCGCAAGCGACGTTTGAGTGCGTCACCGCTCTCGCCGGTAATTTCTTTGGCTGCTTCCTGCAATGCTTGCTGCATCTCTGCGATCGCAGGCAGTGGGATTTCTGGCGGCAGCACTTCGTTCAATACCTTGTCGTCTCGCAGGTAAGCGTGCGCGAGTACGTAGTCGCCGATGGCTTGACTCTGGCGTAGGCCTGCGCAGTGTCCGATCATCAACCAGGCTTCCGGGCGCAGAACAGCGAGATGATCGGTGATTGTTTTCGCGTTTGCAGGTCCGACGCCGATGTTCACGAGGCTGATGCCCCGCCCGTCTTTGGCAACGAGGTGGTAAGCGGGCATCTGGTGGCGACGCCACGCCGAGTCGGCCACCGCCGCGCTGGCATTGGCCGAGCCGCGAGGGATCATCGCCCCGCCGGCGCACGACAGGCCCTCGTATTCTTCGCTTTGCGACAGCTTCGCCGCCGCGAAGCGCACGAATTCATCCACATATCGATGGTAATTCGTGAACAGGATGTATGACTGGAAGTGCTCGGGCGGTGTCCCCGTGTAGTGCCGCAGGCGCGCCAGCGAGAAATCGGTGCGCGGAGCATCGAAGAGCGCGAGCGGCAAATGCGGGGAGTTTGCTTGATTCCGCAGACCGTCCACCAATTCGTCGCCGATGTCGGCGAGATTCGTGGTCGGGAAATAGCGCGCGAGCTCTTGAGCCGAGACTGTGCCGAGCGGCACGGCAGCGCCGTCGAGCACGTAGGGGTAGGGGATCTCTCGCGTCGATGGACCGACCTCGACTTCCGCGCCGTAGTCGGCAATGAGAGGCCCGAGTTGCTCGATGAGGTACGGCCGAAACAAGTCCGGGCGCGTGATCGTCACCGAGTAGAGTCCCGCTTGGTTGAAGCGCGCGAATGCGCGGTCGACCTTGGGCGGCGCGCCGCTCGGGCGGTAGCTGACGCGCAGCTCTGGATAGACGAACGCGCCGTGCGCGCGGTGCGCGGCCTCGGGCGGCACGCCGTCGGCGGCAAAGCGCTCGAGCGCGGCACGCAAGTTCGTGACCGAAGTTTCGTACATCTCCGTCAGACGAGTGACGGCTTCCTGCGCACTCGCTTGCGGGCCAAAGACGTTCATCCATCAAGCCTACACCGAGCCGACGCGATCCGGGCAATTGGAGCTCACCGCTTGAGCTCGCGCCACGACGCGCTAAATCCCACGGCGCCCCCGCCGCCAATGCCCCCCTCCCTCCGCCTCATCCACGCGCACCAAGCCGCACTCCGCGCCTGCCGCCTGTGCCCAAACATGCATCGCCCGCCGATCGTGGGTACCGCGGTCCGCTCAAAGGTGCTGCTCGTCGGCCAAGCTCCAGGCGACAAAGAACCCGCGCTCGGTCGCCCTTTCGCGTGGACTGCGGGCAAACAGCTCTTCAAATGGTTCCTCCCGCTCGGCCTCGACGAAGAACAATTCCGAGCGCGCGTTTACATCGCCGCTTCGTGCCGCTGCTTCCCGGGCAAGAACCCAAAGGGTGGAGATCGCGTTCCGACCCCAGAGGAGCTGCTCAATTGCCGCCCGTGGCTCGATCGCGAAATCGAGCTACTGAAACCCGAGCTCGTCTTGCCCGTGGGGCGCGTCGCGATCGAACAGTTTCTGCCCGCGCGTCCGCTCGTCGAACAAATCGGCGTGCTTCAGGTCGTGAAGCGCGGCAAGATCACCATCGACGTCATCCCACTCCCGCACCCGTCAGGCGCATCCACGTGGCCGCGCTCTGAGCCGGGCAAGTCGCTCACCGCGCGTGCGCTCGCGCTGATCGGTAATCATCCGGCGTGGCGTGCGTTGATCAGTGCTTGACAGTTATCGTGCGCTCTGTCATACATCCCACACGGGTCGCGTACGCGCGCCCGAGGAAGGAGATGATGCTGATGCAACCCGATTCAACCCATGCATACCGTGTGATCATCTCCTTGGTCGCCGCGTCGCTGTAAGCAGCGTGCTGCGGCGCCGCCTCAAATAGCATTATTTCTGCTGCTTTCGCGCCCGCGAAGGCGGCGAGGCTCGATGAGCTCGATGGCTCGCAGAGCAGACGGCGTGAGCGTCGTCGCAGTTGGATTTTCAAAATGGGCAAGCACCGAACGTCACGGGATGGCGAGGGTCGGGGTGCGGGTGTGCGTCATCCGCGGCTCGAAGAGTTGTTCCGTGAAGAACTGAATTCGATTCTCGATTTCGAAATTACCGATCCGCGTCTGGAGGGCACACGCATCAGCATGGTCGAACTGTCGCGCGACGGTTCACGTGCCCGCGTTTGGGTCTCGTGGCACGCGGAGGCGAATGCATATGCGAGCAGTGCGCAGAGCGCACTCGTCCTCGAACTGGCCTTCGAGCGCGCTGCCGGGTTCTTCCGGCGGCGGCTGTGTGAGGCGCTGCCGTTGAAGCGGATGCCGGATCTCAGCTTCCGGCTCGATCCCGCGGCTTCGGCGCAGACTTTGAATGAATTGGAACTCGACTGAGGAAAGTGAAACGCACATGAATCCTTCGACCATCAACGGCGATCGCGTGCCGATCCGAGTTTGGGCAAACGTCCACGAACTCGAGTCGGACGCGATCCGCCAACTCAAAGCGGTCGCGGCTTTGCCTTGGGTCGCGCATCACGTCGCGGTCATGCCGGACGTGCACGTCGGTAAGGGCGCGACGGTCGGCTCGGTGATCGCGCTGCGCGGCGCGGTCGCGCCTGCGGCAGTAGGTGTCGATATTGGCTGTGGTATGGCCGCGCAAAAGACGAATCTCACGGCGAAGGATTTGCCGGAGTCGTTGCGTAAGGTGCGCAACGCCATCGAGGCCGCGATCCCCGTCGGTCGCGAGCAACATCGGAGTCCGGTCTGGGCGGATGCTCCCGGATTGAAGAGCACGGGCGAGTCGCTCTTGGAGCGCTTTTCGGAGCTCGATTCTGGCGTCCACCGGTTGGCTTTTCGAGCGGCGGCCCAGCTCGGAACGCTGGGCGGGGGCAATCACTTCATCGAGCTGTGTCTCGATACGGAGCAGTGTATCTGGCTCATGCTTCACTCAGGCAGCCGCTTGGTGGGCAACGAGCTCGCCAGTCGGCACATGGAACGCGCCGCTCAGCTCGCACACAATCAGGCGCTCGAAGATCGAGATTTGGCCGTATTTTTGGCGGGTACGCCGCAATTCGAGGCCTATCGGCGGGATTTGTTCTGGGCGCAGGAGTACGCGGCGTTCAACCGCGCGGTGATGCTGGCGCGCCTTCAGGCCGTGTTGCGTAAGATTTGGCCGAGGGTGCGTTTCGACACGCCGATCAGTTGTCACCACAACTATGTCGCAGAAGAGGTGCACTTCGAAGAAGAACTGCTCGTCACACGCAAGGGTGCGATTCGCGCGGGGCTGGGTGAGCTCGGGATCATCCCGGGTTCCATGGGCGCAAAGTCGTTCATCGTGCGCGGGAAGGGGAACGTGATGTCGTTTCAATCCGCGTCGCACGGCGCGGGGCGACGCATGAGTCGCGCTCAGGCGAAACGCAGTTTCAACATTGCGGACTTGGAACGGCAAACTCAGGGCGTCGAATGTCGCAAGGATCGCGGCGTGATCGACGAAGCGCCGAAGGCATACAAGGACATCGAAAAAGTGATGGCGCAGCAGGCAGATCTCGTCGAGATCGTCGCAGAGTTGAAACAGGTCTTGTGCGTGAAGGGATGAGCCTCCCGGTGATTGACGCCGAGTGCGCTCTCGTTGTCGAACTTGCGATTTTGTCGACAAATGTGGCACCGTCTGCGGGTTTGGACAGCAAGCGATGAATCCGAAAATTCTGGTCACGGTCGGCGTGCTGGTCGCGCTCTCGGCGGGCGCGCTCGCGCGTTCAGCGCTCGGCGATTCCGCGCATGACTTCTCGACAACCGATGACGGCCGCGCCCCGGAGCGAACGGATGACAATATCCCAGCCCCGACGTTCGAGCCCGGGCTCCTGATGAAGTTGCAAGAGCTGCAGGCGAGCCGCCGAGCCGCGCGGCGAGCTGCGCTCGAGGACGCGAAGAGCTGGGAAGAGAATCGTTCGCAACGCGCGAGCGCTCACCGCGCGCAGCTCGCTGCCTTGTGGGGCGCCGTGGTCGGTACCATCGACGGGCAAGCGCGCCTGCGCCTGCACGCCGAGCGCATGGCGCGCTTGAATCGGATGTTGGATCTGGCAGAGCAGAAGAACGACGCCGCTTTCGTGAAACGCATTCGAGTCGATGTCGAGCGGGAGCTCACGCACCACGTGCAAGTCATGTCACAACTGCAAACCGCCATGGGGCTGCGATGAAATTCGAACTATCCACGGCGCTTTTGCTGGGATTTGCCTTGGGCACCAGCGCTTGCAACTCGGAGCGTTCGCAGCGCGTGGCCGCCTCCTACAGCAGCGCCGCCGAGCGTACCGAGCGCCCATTCCCGACGACCCATCGACGCCAAGAGCCGCCAACCGGCATCGAAGCGGTTCCGACCGAGGAGGACTACGAAGCGCGCGCTGCGTCGAGCATCACTGAGACCAATCTGAAGGAAAAATTGGCCGAGCTCGAGCAAGAGCTCCGCCTGTAGCGGCTTGACAAAACCGGCGACTGGGCCGACCCTTCGACCAGCCAAAGACAGATGGCGGTGGAGTCCGCCGACAACCGCGGTCCTTCGCGTCCGCCAATGACTCCTACGTTGTTGCCCGCGATTACGTGCGGCGCCGTAGGAGTTCGCGTGAGCCCTTCGGTGCCAAAAAGCCTGGAGAGATGCCGCGTGAAACTACAGACTGCTGATGTGAATGCCCCGGCCGCTTGGCACACCGTTCCGATGCGCTTGTCGCAATGGCTCGCGCTGGGCGCGTTGGTCGGCGTGATCGCAGGGGCAGCGTCCGCGCTATTTCTGTTCAGTTTGCAGCTCGTCACTGACTTTCGCACCAGTCACGAGTTTGTCGTCTACGCTCTGCCCATCGCCGGCTTGCTCGTGGGCTGGGTGTACGAGCGCTTTGGTCGCTCGATCGCCGGCGGCGCCAACCTGATCATCGACACGATTCACGATGAGGGCCCGTGTTTGCCGTTGCGGATGGCGCCGATGGTCTTGATCGGCACGGTGCTGACGCACTTGTTCGGCGGCAGCGCCGGGCGAGAAGGAACGGCGGTGCAAATGGGCGCGAGCCTCGCGGATACGGCGCTCCGCTACCTAAAGCTCACGGGCACGCTGCGGCGACAAGTGTTGGCCGCGGGCGTGGCGGGCGGCTTCGGCTCCGTTTTCGGCACACCGATCGCGGGCGCGCTGTTCGGGCTCGAGTTCGTGGTGCAAGGACGCATCGAGTATGCGGCGCTGTTGCCCGCACTCAGCGCGGCAGTGATCGGGGACATGACGACGCGCGCGCTGGGCATCGAGCACAGCGTGTATCCGGCGCCCCAAGCGCTTGCGCTCTCCCCGCTCTTGCTGCTCAAGTGGCTGGTCTTTGCGGTCGCCGTGTCGCTCGCGACGCGCGCGTTCGTGGAGCTCACTCATTTTCTGAAGGCACAAGGCGCAACGCGCATTCCGCGCTTGCCGTTGCGCATGTTTGCAGGTGGCCTCGTGGTCGTGGCCCTGTGGCGTTTGGTGGGCACGAGCGACTACTTGGGGCTCGGAGTGCCCACGATTCTGCGTGCATTCTCCGACGCGAACTTGCCTGTATCCGCGTTCGCGTTGAAGATCTTGTTCACGGCAGTCACGCTCGGCGCGGGCTTTCTAGGGGGAGAAGTGACGCCGCTGTTCTTCGTCGGAGCTGCATTGGGGAACGTGTTGGCGCGCGCGCTCGGCCTGCCGCTTCCGATGGGCGCTGGAGTAGGGCTAGCGGCGGTGTTCGGTGCAGCCGCAAAGACGCCGCTCGCGCTCTCGGTCATGGCCGTCGAATTGCTCGGCGGCAGCCTGTTTCCGCACGTCGCCATCGTTTGCGTGCTGTGTTACCTGATGACGGGGCGGCGAGGGATCTACTCCGCGCAACGCGTGTCATGAGCCTTTCGGCTCGAGCTGAACGCTTGCGTCGCTGCCGGGTCAGACGCGTGACCCGGATGTGAAACACTGTTTCCATGTCAAGGGCGCTCGCTCGAACGGCGACATTTTCGCAGGTCACACCCGCAGCGAAAAATGAGCTGTTTCATAGGGGGGATCGGACGAACAGTGGCCGAGCGGCCCGGGGGACGGTCGTTTTCCAAAACGCGAGCGCCGAGCCTCCTAGCGCGCCGCAATTTCAGGTATGACAGCCGTCCGTTTTTTGGGCCCCCGCTGGGGTGGCCTCACGGACAAGGAATTCGCATGGCAAAAGAGACGACCGTATCCAACTTCAAGCTCAAAGGGCGCGAGATCCTCTCCTCGTACGCTAACTTCACCTTGGAGGGTGAGATCACGGCAGACGTGGAGCGCGGCAAAGAGTCGTGGACGATCACCGAGCGCAACGGCATCCCGAAGGGCACCTCCGACGGTGAGAACGAGGCCGTTTACATCCCGAACGACCAGGCGATCGAGTCGATCGACAAGAACATCGCCAAGCTCCTGCCGAAGAAGGTCGTGATCAAGGAGCCCTCGGACATCCTCGAAGCGGCCGCCGAGTTCGATTTGGCCATGGTCAAGAAGGCCGGCCAGAACAAGAAGGTGTGGGGCGGCAACGCTTGCTTGGCCGCTTCGACCGCGTTCTTCCAGACCTTGCTCAAGGCGAGTGGTTTCGAAGCTTGGGAGGTCTTTTTGACCAAGAAGACCAAGACGTTCTACTTCCCGAACATCGCCTTCAACATGGTCTGTGGCGGCGAGCACGTTCCCGGCACGAAGCAGGACATTCAGGAGATGTTCTTCTTCGCGATGAAGGCCAAGTCGGTCAAAGAGGTTTTCGAAATCGGCACCAAGTTCTTCCGCCAGTTCGAGAAGAACCTGGTGCGCGACGGCCTGCCCACCGGCACCGCGAAAGAGCGCGGCTTCGTGTTCCCGGTGAAGGACAACTTCGAAGGTCTGACGCGCATCAAGGAGTGCGCAGGCCAGCTCAAGTTGGGCGTGGGTGACTACGCGATCGGTACCGACAACGCCTTCAGCGAAGTGCAAAAGGGCGAGGACCTGATCAAAGCAGGCATGTACGATATGCGCTTCTCTGGCACGGGTCGCAAAACGCGCGAAGAGCTGATCGAGCTCGACGGCACCGTCGTGAACAGCGCCGACAACTTCGCCACGATGGAAGATCCCGCCTCGGAACACGACGTGGCCGGCCACAAGCTGATGAACGAGAAGTACGGCGAGCGTACGCAGATCGTCTTGGACGACCTGGTCGTGACTCAGCTGCGCTTCATCATCCCGTACCTGTGCGGCAAAGAGCGCAAGGATCGCGCCGGCAACAGCGTGCTGATCAAGCTCAACCAGGCCGGTACCTTCACCGAGACCCGCTTGGCCATCGAAGTGGTGCTCGGCTTGGCAGACACCGACATGGTCGAGACCTTCTTGAGCTCGCGCGGCGACCTCGAGTGGATCCTCGAAGAGTGCAAGAAGGTCGGCGTCGGCAGCCTCAAAGAGGCGCTCGAGAACATCAAGTCCTACGGCTTCTCGGTGTTCATTTCGCACCGCTCGACCGAAGGCTCGAGCGAGTTCTTGCCTTACCTGCCGTTGATGTACGGCGCCTTGACCAACCGCTTGTGGTTCAAGGCCGGCGCACCGAACGGTGAGCGCAACCTGCAGAACTACAACCCGCTGCTCCGCGCCGAAGAGCAGCTGCGCGAGCGCGAGATCGAGACCGCGGTCCCGGGCTTCGGCGGCTTGCCGCTGGGCGTGAAGGTCCCCGCGGCCGGCTGAGACAACGCGAGGCTCGTCGTTGGAGTTTGGGGGGGGCTCCAAACTCCGACGCGAGCAGGTCATTTTCGTCTCGAAGCTCCCAACGCGCGGTCAACCGATGACCGCGCGTGACTTCGGACCCCTGGCTGCCTCAGATCGCCCCCACCTGGTCGAGCAGGAACACGGGCCGCCGTTCGTCCGCGGACCGCTTCAGATCGATGCGGCCGCGTACGGCGTATTCGCTCACCTCGTCGCCGACCAAGATGGATTGGGTGACGACCCAGTATTGGTCTTCTTTCACGATTTCGGTGTTGCTCGGGCTGCGGCCCTGCGCGTCGAGGCGAATGCTCGAGCCCTCCTCGAAGAAGGGGCGCATGGCGCGTTCGATTTCGATCGCGCCTCCTGCAAATGCCCCGATTTCGGCCAGATCAAGCACGGTTTCGTAGTCTCGCTCTTGTAGGGCGCGTAGCACCGAGAACAGCAGGTTGCGGATCAGCGCGGTGAACACGCGAGTGTTGCGCGTGATGTCATCGTGCGGGAGCTCGATTTCGTCCGTGAGCGCAGCGACGTAAGCGGGGTTCTTCAGCCGCTCCCACTCGTCGAGCAAGCTGGAGTCGACGCCACGCACCAAGGTGCCGAGCGTTTCGATCAGCTCTTCGAGCTCGGGCGTCCGTGAAAGCTCGGGAATGCTCTGGACCAAGGTCTTGTACACCTCGGAGAGGTAGCGCAGGAGCGAGCCTTCCGAGCGCGACAGGCCATATTCTTTGATGTAGCCGCTGAAGGACTGCAGGCTCTCCAACATCTCGCGCGCGATCGATTTGGGCTTGAGCTCTTCGCGCGAGACCCAAGGGTGATCTTTGGAGAAAGCGGCGAAGCTGTCGTTCAAGAACTCGAGGTTGGGCTTTGGATGCTCGACCTTGTCGAGTTCGATCATGCGTTCTTCGTATTCGACGCCGGCGGCCTTCAATTCGGCCACTTTTTGGCCTTTTAGCTTGTCGACCTGCGCGCGCAAGACGACCTCGGGATCTTCGACGATTGCTTCCACCAAGGTGAGCACGTCGAGCGCGTAGCTGGGGCTGTCGACTTGCAGGCGTTCGACCGCATCCACCACGTACAGGCCAAGTGCCTGCAAGAGCGAGAAGTTGTCTTGCAGCTCTGCATTCAGACGGATGCCGCCGCCTTCAGCCGCGCTTCGAAACTCGATCACCCCTGCTTGCCAGAGCGAACGGAGTAGCTCGAGCGCGTGCTTCTTGTGCTTTCGCTTTTGAGGCGTCGGTTCGAGGCTGTCTTTGACCAAATATTTCATGGCGGAGCAACCGCCTTCGGGACGACCGAGCACTGCGAGCAGCATGCCGTGGCTGATCTGAAAGCGCGCCACGAGCGGCTCCGGCGCGGAGCTGACCAAGCGTTCGAAGATGGCCTTGTCCCAGTGCACGTAGCCCCATTCGGGCGGCTTTTTGCGCACGAACTTCTTTTTGTTTTGCGCGCTGGCTTTGGCTTCCAGCCGCAAGTTTTCGACCGAGTGTTCCGGCGCCAGCGCTACGACGTAGCCGGCTTCGTCGTAGCCTTTGCGTCCCGCGCGGCCCGCGATCTGTTGAAAGTCGCGCACGGTCAGGATGCGCACCTTTTCGCCGTCGTATTTGCACAGCTTGGTGAAAAGTACGGTGCGGATCGGCACGTTGACGCCCACACCCAGCGTATCCGTGCCACAGATCAGCTTGAGCAAGCCGCGTTGGGCGAGCTTTTCCACGAGCAATCGATAGCGCGGCAAGAGCCCCGCGTGGTGCAAGCCGATGCCGTGGCGCAGTAGCTTGAGCATCTCCTTGCCGTTGGGGCTGCGAAAGCTTTCGCCCTGCACGGCTTCGGCGATGGCCTTCTTCTCTTCTTTGCTGCAAAAGTCGAGGCTGAGCAGGCTTTGGGCGGTTTCGGCTGCGCCGCGTTGCGTGAAGTTGACGATGTATACCGGCGCACGACCCTGCGTAATCAAGGTCTGCGTCGCTTCTTGCAGCAGTTTTTCCTGATATTCGAAGTGGAGCGGGACGGGCCGCTCCCCCGAGCGCACGGTCACGACTTCGGCACCGGTGCGCTCCGCGAGCAGCTTTTCGTACGCGCTCATGTCGCCGAGCGTGGCGCTCATCAGGATGAAGCGCACTTGAGGCAAAGTGAGGAGTGGCACTTGCCAAGCGACGCCACGCTCCTTGTCCGAGATGTAATGGAACTCATCCATCACGACGTAGTCGACATCGGCCTGGTCGCCGTTGCGCAGGGCGATGTTGGCCAGGATCTCGGCGGTGCAACAGATCACGTTCGCATCGCGGTTGACCGTCGCATCTCCGGTCATCATTCCGACCTGGTCTGGGCCGAGCTCGCGACACAGATCGAAGAACTTTTCGCTGACCAGCGCCTTGATGGGACAGGTGTAAAACGAGCGCCGCCCTTCACTGAGGGCTTTGAAGTGCACGGCAGCGGCGATCAGTGACTTGCCCGAGCCCGTCGGCGTGTGCACGATCACGTTGCTGTCGCTCATCACCGCCAACACCGCTTCTTCCTGATGTGGGTAGAGCGTGAGCCCTGCCTGCGCGGCATAGCGAAGGAACCCCTCGAGCGCCGCATCGGCGTCCGAGCCCGGAGGGGGGAGGCAAGCGAACAGCGGCGGAACAGCGGACACGGCGGACATTGCGGCGCCGGCATCCCACGGCCCGAGCCCGGAGGCCAGCGTTTTGGGCTATTTTTGCGCCTGATTCAGCCGCGGGCGGCGAACCCGAACACGGCGATGAACAAATTGATTGTCCCGTGCCCCAACATGCCGGGTAGGAGTGAGCCAAAGCGCGCGGCGAGCCTCGCCCACAGGTAGCCGCTGAACGCGATGGAGACAAAGCCGTACCCGCCGTAGCCGTGCATGATCGCAAACACGAAGCAGGAGATCAGGGCCGCGCGATGCGGACTCATGCGGGTCGCCAGCGAACCGAAGAGCACTCCGCGATAGGTCAACTCTTCCGCAAACGGAGCGATGACCACGGCGCTGAACTCGGCGAGCACGACCTGGCTCGGATCCCCGTAGAGCCTGGTTTCGCGGATCCAGTCGGTCCACATCGGGGTCACTCCCAGCTTGCCGAGCACGGCCCAGGCGAGCCAATTGAACGCATAGATGGCACCGACCGAGGCGAACCCAGCTACCCACAACAGCCGGCGACTACGACGGTCAGCGGGGCAACGGAGCAAATCCTTGATGGGCCTGTCGCTCGCGTGAGCTCGCGTACCGAGCAACAGCACACTGATCCCGAGCGCGAGGGGAAGGCTAGGCAGCGCCTGGAATGCTTCGAGCACGCTGAAGGGATTTGCCCTGCGGAGTTGCCCGATGACCGATACGAATCCCTGCGCCCAAACGAACAGCATGAGACCCCGGCCGAGGGCGGGCGCGGCCAAGCGAGGCCGCGCCCGCCCTCGAAAGATGAACCCGAATTTCCAAGCGATGGCGGCGCCCAGGGCGAACAGGATGAACGCCAAGTCCTGGCCCAACTCGAGCAGATAATTCCGGCCAGCGCGATGGGCTCGCGCGCGCTCCAATTGGAATTCGCCGTGCACGATCTCTTCGGCGCGGACTCGGAGGTATTCCGGCAGAGCACCTTGCGATAGCTCGCTCACTTTGCGCACGTCTTCTGGCTGGCCCCAGCCAGCAAGAGCGATCGTAAACGCGGGTTTGATCTCGCTAACCCACGGCTCGTGCGCCTCACGGCGGTAACCAGCCCTCAGGTAGCGCTCGAACTCGGCAAAGAGTTCGCGCCAGCTGTCCGCAAGCGCCAACGGACCGCACGCGGAACACCGCTCATGCGCCATCAGCCAGTGTGGGACGAGATCCGACTGAATTTCTCGACGCCTCTGCTCCGCGAATAGGAACAGCGAGCGCGCTGGGTTCTCGAGCGACAGCTGTGGATAGTCCATGCGCCACTGAATCCCGCGCACCCTGACCTGAGCGACGAGCAACAGTGCTACGAGCGTGACGAACGCAATCAACGCGCCCACCCCTGGGCTTGCGAACAACGAGCGACGCGGAGGCTCGGAATTATCGCGAGACAAGCGACAGCGACGTTATCACGGGAAGTCTCCAGCGAGGGCAGGCGCGGCTGCGGCGACGACCCGCGGGTGGCTGGTTTGCCGTGCGTCGCGCTAGGCCGGCGAGCGCGCCCTTTTCAGCTTGGCCCCTCCCCATTCATCTTCAGCTCGCCGGCGTCCGTAAAATCGCGTAAACGTTGCGCGCATTGTCCCTCGTTCAGCCTGCAGAACGCACATTTGCCGACGTCGAAGCTTGGGCGGAGCACTACGTTCGAACGGATGATCTGAGCTTCAAGATCGCGCCGTCAGCGCCGCCGCCGAATTTTCGTGAAAGCGCGACGCCGCTGCGGCTCGCGGAGCCGGGGCGACCGTCGCATTTTCGTGCGGCTCGACGTACCGAGCGCACGCCGCGCATCGAGGCCTTGAAGGAACCGCTGTATCGTGCGCGCGCGTTGCACGCTTTCTTTCATCACGAGTTGCAGGCAGCGGAATTGATGTGTTGGGCGCTGCTCTCCTTTTCGGACGCGGAGCCCGATTTTCGCAAGGGGCTGCTCGGCATTTGCCTGGACGAGATCCGGCACATGAATCTTTATCGCGAGCACATCGAGCGCTTGGGCTGCAAAATCGGTGACTTTGGCGTGCGTGAATGGTTTTGGAAGCGGGTGCCGAGTTGCCCGGACAAGCTGGCCTTCGTGTCGGTCATGGGCATGGGGCTCGAGGCGGCGAACCTGGAATACGCGGGCGACTTCGCCGCGCGTTTTCGCAGCGTGGGCGATGAGCAGGGCGCTCGCATTCAAGAGCGGATCGCCAAGGAAGAGATCGCACACGTCGCCTTTGCGACGCGCTGGTTTGCCCGTTGGACTGGTGGCTGTGAGTTCGAGACCTGGGCGGCTGCGCTGCCGCCACCGCTCTCACCCTGGGTCATGCATGGCAATCCGCTGGCCGAGAATGCCCGGAAGAAGGCCGGGATGAGCGCCGAGTTCATTCACGCGCTCGCTTCGTACGTTCCGGAGCCGAAGGGGCGCAAGTTGCCCGAGCCTTCGCCCAACGAACCATGAAATTTGCCTGGGTGCTCAATCTGGACGCAGAGCTCGAGCTTTCGCGGCTGAATTTCGAGTATGTGCCGCGCGTGAAGTTGCTGCAGCAGCTCGCGCGGTACGGCCAAGGTTCGCGCGCATTGCTCGGACCGAACGACGTCTTGCTCGAACCCGGGATGACGTTGAATGATCGCAGCTTCGTTGGGCGCGCCTGGTGTCCGACTCCGCTCGCGTTGGGTCGTCTGACGGCCGCCGGTGTTCGCGCCGAGCCGCATCCGCAAGCGTCGGTTCTCAGGCGCGTGAATCATCGTCTATTTGCACACGAGGCTGGAGGGGGCTTGCCGGAGCAACGCTACTTCACCGAGCGCGCTCCGCTCGAGGCGCTGCTGCGACGGGGAGAGCGCCCCTGGATGTTGAAGCGACCACTCTCCTTCGCTGGCCGCGGGCAAATGCGCTTCTACGGTCCGATCAGCGACAAGCAATGGTCTTGGCTCGACGTATCTTTGGCTCGAGATGGTTTGATCGCGGAGCCGCTCGTCACGCCCACCCTGGAAGTGAGCTTGCATGGCTTCGTCTGGCAGTCAGGACGCTACGAGCTCGGCCGCGCGTGCGTGCAGGAAGTGAGTGAGCGCGGCGTGTTTCGGGGAGTGAGGTTGGCGCACGCCGGTGAACTCGATGAGAGCGAGCTTGCGGCATTGTCCGAACGAGGCAACCGAACCGCCGAGCTGCTGCACGAAGCCGGATATTTCGGGCCTTTTGGCATCGATGCCTATCGCTATCGCGTGGACGATGCGCGCGGCTTCTGCGCCCTGAGTGAAGTCAACGCGCGCTACACGATGGGCTTCGCGATCGGGTTTCCGCGGCCGCCGGCAGAGCTTTCCCTGGAGTGAGGGGGCGAAAGGCCGGTGCTCGCCGACCTTTCGCCATCCTCGATCATTCGCGTCTTCGCGCGCCGGGCCGATCGCCAGCCACGGGTCAAAATGCCTCCCGAGGCGCCGCCGCGCACGCATCAGTGCTTGATATTGCGCACGTGATTGTCGACGAAGTCCTTCACGGAGCCGGAGAGGTCAATCGCGGCATTTGCGGTGGCCTCGCTCAGGCTCTCGGCTTCTTGCCCGAGCCTGCTCTCCAAGCTGAGGATTTTCGTCTCGAATTCGCTCCACTTCTGGCGCGCATCGAGGCTCAAGAGATGCAGGTTCAAGCGCATCTGTTCGCGTGCGGCGGTCAGGGCCTCGAGCGGATGGGACAGATCCAAAGCTGAATTTTTCATGGTCCTGAGCTGTGCATGAAGCGGGCCAGAACTCGGCAAAGCCTGACCGCGGCGCGGCGCTCCCAGCTCGCTCCGGGTGGCGCAAGGAAGCTCCGCAAAACCAAGGAAATTGCCCGACGCTGTCGATGGCTAGGGGAGGCGCGCGCGAGTACGAGTCAGTGGCGATCTGCCGCGCAACGCTGCTGTCACTCGCCGTTTTGCACCATCTCGTACTACCGGACCAGTTACCGAACCCCTAGGGCGCATCGTCGCAGGTGCAGTCGATTTCGAGTGTGTAGCTGCCGTACCAATTCGCGTAGCCGTCGACCACCACGTACCAGTTCTGGTTGGCCTGCGTGGTCCAGCTGAGCGTCTCCTCGGCTTGAATGTCGAGGGGCGTCGACGCGGCTTTCGTGCTCGAGAGCGGGTTGCACTGCGGCAGCAGCAGGAGATCCAGATCGGCCACTAGGTCCTTCAAATGAGCGACCACGTTGCATGCCCGCGCGGTGGAGAACGTGTACAGCGTTTCAGGTCCAGTTTCCCCGCGCTGCGTGCTCGAGTAAGCGCTCCAGACGTTTCCTCTGTGCTGAGTGAGCGTGCTGTAGAACAAACTGTCGCCGCACTTGAGCGGTAGTGCAGCGGTGCACTGGCCATCCGCGCCGGAACTACCGCCGTTCCCTGCGTGTGGTTCGGCGCCGGCCGCGCCGCCTTCACCGGGCTCGGGACTCGTGGCACCCGCACTGCCGCCCGTGCCACCGATATTCGCTGAATCAGCGCCGCCCGCGCCCGCGATGCTCGGCAAATCCCCGCCGCCCGCACCGGCGATAGTGGTCAAATTGGCGCCACCTGAACCGGCGAGCGCTCGCGGATCGTTCGAAGTGACAGCGGCAGTCCCGCCCGCGCTCTGGCTTGCACGGCAATCGGGCTCACACTTCGACGCGGCGCCGGCAGCGCCTCCGGGAGCCGGATGGGCGCCGCTGTCGAGCGAAGACCCGCCACACGAAAAGAGCAGCAGCCCGCTCGTCGCAGCGACGCCAAGCAGGCAATGACTGCCGAAAAACGTTCGAACCAAAGTCGAGTAGTGCACGGCCCCCCGCTAGCGATTTTTGCCTTACTTCACGACTGGGACGACCTCGGGATCCTTGATTACGAAGCACGCGTTCGGCGGCGCGACCCAGTTGATCGCATCATACCAAAATTGCTTGGTTTGATAGAGGGTTTGCACCGAGTGGAAGAAGCCCGCCGCGGTGTCCGTCGCTGGCACCCAGCACGGATTGTACATGTCCTTCTGCTGGTTGGAGGGCATGCCGTCTTGCTTCCACATGTTCGAGAAGGTCACCCATTCATCGCCGAAGACGTAGATGCGGCCCTTACCGTTGACCTCTTTGGCGACCGCGATGTTGCCGCCGGTCACGGGATCTTTGGCGATGACGGTCGCGTCAGCGGGGGCGGTCACGGTCCAGCCGATGAACGCACCGACGTAGTCGAGGCTTGCCGTCAGCTTCTCCAGCGTGCCCGACTGGGGGGAGAACTTGATGGGCGTGGTGACGAAAGGCTGCGCGTGGGTGGTGGTCGTGCCGCCGTTCCAATTCATGCACGTCTTCAGGTCGGTGGTGCCGCCCTTGTAGTAGACGGGCATTTTCTCACCTTCCTTGTTCGTGTTGGTGGACGTTTCCGGCGCCGCGTAGCTGAGTCCAGCGAAGGAGATGAGCTGGCTGGTGGCCACACGTTCCGGGGTCGTGCTGGTGAACCCGGTCAGTGTGATCATGCCGCCGCCGGCCTCGACCCACTTCTGCACCGCCATCTTCTCGTCGGCGCTGAAGGGGGCCCAATCATTCACGTTGGCGACGAGCAGGATGTCGTAGTTGGCGAGGAACGCGGCATCGATCGTGGGCTTGGTCGGGACGTTGGTCGCAACCGCGCTGCCGTCGCTCGACATGGCAAGCCAGTTGGTGAATGCCGAGGTGTCCGGATCTTGCGCAGCCGAGGTGAGCGTGCCGAGCAGCGCGAGCTTCAAGCAGGTGCACTTGCCGCTCGCGTCACACACCTTTTCGCGCATTGGGATGTCGCGCGTGTCGTTCGGGTCCGACGTGGTCTGACCGCCGGTATCCGGCCCGCCGACAACGAGGACATTGCCGCTACCGCCGCTGCCAATCACGGAGCCGTTGCCGCCGCTGCCCGTCTGACCTGGACGGAGAGGGGGCGTCGTGTCCGAAGAACCGGCACTGCAGGCGAGTGCAAATGCCAGACTGGAAGCCAGCGCGAGGACGGAGGAATGACGGAAGGTCATGCGTAATTTATCCTGAAAAAGCGGCGAAACGGGCAATGGAACCAGTCTCGCATACGCTCCGAGCATGAAACATTTGCTGTCCCGCTGCCAGCGCCGGAAGCAAAAAGAGCCAGAGCTATCGCGAATGGTAGCGAAAAATCCAATGTAGGTTTCCGCTACAGCGCTGAGGCAAACTCCTTACCGAATTCCAGCGGAGTCGGGCGCTGGGCGGGGTCGAGCAAAGTTGCCGCGCGGAGCAGCTTGGCGATCGCTGCGGGGAATGGGCGGAGCCGTTCGGCGTCTTCCAGCGGATCGCGGCGCATATGCGCGATGATGCGATCGCGCGAGTTCTCGATCTCGTCGAAGAAGGCGCGCCCGGTGGTCACGTTGTAGATCGTGCCCGCGAGTGAGTAGACGTCGGACCGCGGATCGAGTTCGACCGGGTCGAGCACCTGCTCGGGGGCAATGTAGCCCGCCGTGCCCGCCACGAAGCGCCCGCTCGCGTCGGCGGGCACGCGAATCGCTCGCACCATGCCGAAGTCGATTACGACCGCGGAGAGTGGCTGGGTTCGGGCTGGGTCGCGGTGCTTCTGCGGATCGAAGCGCTCACCGCCGGACAGCGGCAAGCGCAACCAGATGTTGGCGGGCTTGATGTCGCGATGAACCAAGCCTGCGCTGTGCAGCGCGGCCAGGCCCGCGCACGAATCGAGCACCACTTGTCGCAGCTCGAACAGCGACATGGGCTGGGCTGCCGCGTATTCCTTGAGGTCGGCGCCGATCAGGTATTCGAGCACCAAAAAGGGCATTCCGCTTTCGACGCCGCGATCGATGATGTTGGCGACGTTCGGGTGGTACAGCCCGGCCAATGCCCGCGCTTCTTCCACGAACGAAGCCAGAATGCCGTCGCGTTCGCTATCCGTCGCGTTGGCCAGCGCTTCGGCCTTGGGGATTTTGAGCACGAACAGTCGATCCGCGCCGGGCTTGCGCACGAGCCACACCGAGCCGATGCCGCCTTCACCGAGCGTCTTCACCAGCTCGTAGCCGTGAATGACCTTGGGCTCTTGTTTTTTGGGTTTGGGAGGTGGCGGCGGAGTGCGGCGGATTGCCGAGCGAACTGCGCCTTCGAGCAGCGCTGACGCGACGGGACCGAGTGAGGCGAACCAAACATCGAGCAGTGACAATTCACGGGCGCGGATGGCGCGCGCGACCAGCGCTGCGATACGCTGCGCGTTCTCCGCTGCGTTGCGCGACATGGGGACCAATGAGTGGCCCTCTTCATTTCGCGCTTGAACCTCGTGCAACGCTTTGACCGGGTCGGCGAGCGCGCTCTGCAGCCGCTCGCCGGCGCGCACCAGGTTCAGGCACATGGCTTCGAGGTTGGGCTTCGGGCCCGCTGCGCCGTCGAATGACAACAGCGCGTCGGACAGGCCGAGCAAGGCGCGAGACAACTCCGTGTTCAGAGCGTGCAGAGACTCGAGCGCATCCGAGGCTGCGGCGCCCCACTCGCCGTCGCCACCGCCGGACGAGACGGCGGTACGCAGCAGCTCTGCTCGCTCACAGCAGCGCGCGAGAGCGCCATCTGCCATCATCGGCAGTGCCGTCGCGAGTTGCAGCAACATCGCCGGGCGATCGATGACGAGCGCCCACCAAGCGGCGAACGGGCCGAGCCACTCGACGTCGTCGACTTCACCCAGCGCGGTGCCACGCGTGGTATCGACCAAGCGCCAAAATAGCGCGCTCAGTGCCGACTTGAGCGCGGGCGGCAGCTCGCGTGAACCATCGGCGAGGCCGGAGATCTTGCGCAACCAATGGCACGTATCGTGTGCGGTGGGGCCGCGACCCGGACCGAGATCGGCCGATTCTCCGCATGCGTCGAGCGCGTAGCCGCCGAGACGAATGGCCAAAACTTCCAGCGGTAGATCGGCGTCGGGGTCACTACCGTCGAGCTGACGGCGCTCCTTCACCAGATCCAAAATCTCGGCCGGCGCGCGAGCCACGAGCTTCCACGTCTCTTCGAGGTGAGGCTCTTCGATCGGTTCGCCCACCGGGCGCGTGGCGAGCATGGGCCCCCAGAGGCGCAAGGCGAACGCGCGCGCGCAGCCCTCCAAAGCGTTGATCGCAGCGGCGCGCTGGCGCATTCGGCCGCCTTCGCCGAGAGCGATCCGGCGCGCTTCGCTGAAAGTGGAGGCGAGGGACGTGGCGAAGCGCGCGGCACGTGAATCAGCCTCTTCATCGTCGTATTGCGCGGCGACGCGCATCAAATTTTCGAGCCCCAATTCCAGATCCAGTGGGTCGCGTTCGGCGCCGTCGACGGCGTCGGTCAACGCGGTCACGTCGATCCAACGCCGCGATTCGTCCAATGACGACGGTCGGGCGCACCACGCGAGCTCGCGCAGCGCGCGCAGCGGAGCCTCGATTTCTGGCAATTTCTGGCCGCGACGCCAGAGCACGGACAGGCCTCGAGCGAGCGCGCGCGCGGCCACGGCGCCGCCGTCACCGCGCAGAATGCGCGCGGCCAGGCGATCCCAGAGTTGGCGACGTTCGAAGAAGAGGTAGGGCGTGGCTGCGGCGACGGCGCCCAACGCCCAATCGGTTTCACTCGGTGAATCGAGGATGGCGACCAATTGGCTGGCCAGGAACTTGAGTCGTGCCGCAGGCAAGGACGCGAACGCGGTGAGCGCGCGTTGCCGTAAAATGACCGATTCACCGAGCACCCAATCGAGCAACGTGCCTTCCAGCTGCTCGACTTGCCCGGTGAGACGGCCGAGTGCGCGTGCCGCGTGGATCCACACCAAAGGTTCCGGATGCAAAAGCAGCGGTTGTAGCGTCTGCAGTGCTCGACCGACCAACTCTTGGTCGGCTCGAGCCGAGAGGCCGCAAACGCTGATCTCCAAGCAGCGCGCGGCGAGCACGCGTCCGCGCAACGCGCCGCGCGCTGGATTGCGGACGAGCTCTTCGAACGTGTCGGGCGAGGCCCATAACCAACGACCGAACTCCGGCACCTCGCGTGCGCTCGCGCCTGCCTCCCAAATCAAGATCTCGAGGCGTGCGCGCGCTTCGGCGTTGGCAGGCAAACGAAGGGCCGCACCAGTCCCGAGCAGCGGCACGCAGCCGAGTGCGTCGAGCAAAGAGCCTTCGATGACGCGATGGGCTGCGACTGCGGCTACGCGCTCTTCGAAGCCAGGCACCGCGCGCGCGACCCCGAGTAGCTTTGCCAACTCGACGTCCTTGCGCCACGTGGAGGCGTAACACCAGAGCAAGAGCAGCGAGCCGCTCGGGGAAGCGAAGCGCTCACCGAGCGCGGCAATGTCGGCGGAGTTGTGCGTCTGGAGCGGCAACTCGCGCGAGAGCAAATCGGCCGCGCTGCGCAGCGCCTCGGGCAAAGCGTGATCGGCTTGGGGGAACCCGGAGCTGCGCACGCGGATCCGCCAGCGATCGCGGACGGCTGCTTCCAGCTCGGGTTCTCCGTCGAGCGCGTTGGCAAGGATCGAGAGTGCTTCTTCTGCCGGGACCGAGAGCATGCGTAACCTCACACGCTACCACCGTTCTCTGCGGCGCCGGGAGTGGGTGCTCGGTTGAAGCCGTTTTTACGGGTAGGCTGCGCGCTCCGGCCGGTTTCTGGGGCAGTTCGAGTGAAGGCGAGGTGCGCTTTTCAACCTCGGATCGCCCCCACTCCCTGTCACGGTTTTCGCGGTTGGGGCGACGAGTCGGGCTCAGCGTCGTCCAGCTTTTGCTCGATTTCTTTGACGTGGGCGGCGTCCATTCCGTCACGCATCTCACGCAGCGCGCGACGCGCCTCTTTAGGCCTCAGCGTGCCACGCTCGAAGTCGATGCAGATGATGCACATGCTTCGAGCGTAGCAGGCTTTGGCGCGGTGTGCGCGGCGTCCGAGACGGTCAGGGCGCGCTCAGCAAGGCAGCCGGAATCGGCTCACCGCTGAGGGTCTTCAGGAATTCGACCAGATCGGCTTGTTCCGCCTCGCTCAGGCCCAGCGGAGTCAGCAGTGGGTCCTTCGTGCTGCCCGTCACTGGCTCGCCGCCACCCGCGTTGTAGAAGGCGACCACCGCCGGCAAGTCCGCGAGCTGCCCGTTGTGCATGTACGGCGCGGTGTCATTCACCTCTCGCAGGCTGGCAGTGCGAAACGCGGAGTGAGTCGTCGCGTCGGTCATGGGGCTCGTCAGGTTTGCGAGTCGTCCGGTGTCGGTCTTGTCGCTGTATTCGGTGTCGATGTTGATCGCTGTCGCCGCCTTGAGCGCTCCGGCGTCCTTGAACCGCCCGTCATCCGCGCCCAGACCACCCAAGTTGTGGAACTGGTTGTCGCTGAAGAACGGCCCGCTGTGGCAAGCGTTGCACTTGGCCTTGCCGACGAACAAAAGGGATCCGCGAACCGCCGACTCGGACAAATTTCCCCCGCCGTTTGCCACATATTGGTCGAAGGGAGCATTGCGGCTGAGCAGCTTGCGCATGTAAGCCTCCAGCGCCTTGCCGTAGTTGACGATGATGCGATTGACGGCCTTCTTGTCGTCCGCGGCGGTGGTCGTATCCCAGGCAGCGTCACCTGGTTTCCCCGTAGCGGGGAAGCGGGCAGCGTCTGCCGCATTGGGATCCAACGCGGCGGGCAGCGCACCGAACACTGCTTCGTATTGGATCTTGTAGTTGTCGTAGATGAAGTGGGCGAGCTTCAAGCGTGTGGAGTTCATGGTCACGGCGTTCTCGGCGACCGCGAGCGGAAGCTCCCATTGAGCCGCAAAGCGGCCGCCCCAGTTGGTCCATTCGTAGAAGGAGCTGTTGACCAGCGCGGGCGCGTTGCGAGTGTGAGTCCCCGTACCCACGGTGACGTTGTACGGCGCGCGGCCGTCGGACATCGCTCCGCCCGAGTGGCAAGTCGCACAGGCGACCTTGCCCGTGTCACCAACGATGCCCAAGTCACTGGCGACCGTCAGCGCGCCCGAGTAGCGCTTGTCGAAGAACAGCGCTTGCCCGAGCGCCGCGGCATTCGCGTTTTCGGCGTAGCTGTTGGTCGGATCGGCGGGCAATGCGGGCAACGGCGAGAGTGCTTTCAATCGGTCGTCCACCGTCCAAGTCGCGCTCGCGCCGGCTTCGCCGCCTGCGCCTGCGCTGGAATCACCCGCCGCTCCGCCGGCCGAGTCTCCCGCCGAACTCGTGCCGGCTTCACTCGCTCCCGCGCTGCCCGCGTCGCTCCCGGCGCTCCCGCCGTTGGGCTTGCCGGCACTTCCCGCATGCGCACCGCCTGAGCCCTCGCCGGCCTTGCCGCTCACGCCTGCGCTGCCGGCGTGGTTGCCATCGCTGCTGTCGCTCCCGCATGCAGCAAGCGCGCTCGCGCCGAACACCGACACTGCGATAGAAAAAAGCCCTAAGTTGAATCGTCCCCGTTTTGACATGGGCCGCACCGAAGCAGTTCGCATGCCAGTCGCGTGCACGAGCGCGGGGCGCGACAATGACGGCGATTTCGCCAGGCACGATTGCGCGTGGTCTCGCCCGCGTGCTTCGTTGCGCACCCTGTTTGCGCGCGTTGCGCAAACGGCTTGCGCAAGCTGCATGTGACGTCGGCGCGCTGGGTTGGCGTTCGACTCCCGGAGCTCGCTTTGTCGGCGACGTGTCTGCCTCGTGCGCACGGCGCTGAGCTGGAGAGAGCTCAGCGTGAGAAGTGAAGTTCGACCCATTAGACTAATATTCACCCGTGTGGGTGATTAGACGCACTACCCTCGTCGGATTACCGTTGCAGAGCAGTGGGTCGAGTGCGTCGACACGGCTTCCCAGCGGAGCTTGGGTCGCTGCTGGGGTCGCGACAATGGTCATCTCTTCCGATGCTGGAAATTCTCGTTGCTAGCCAGATACCGTGTTGCGTCCCGGCGCCTTTGTGGAAATTCCGGTCTTGGGCTAGTCTGGTCCCCGCTGATGTGGAGTAACAGGCCCGTGATTTCGAGCTTCTGCTCGCTGCTGGGCGTGCTGCTCGCGCTCGCGACGATCAGCTTGCTCAGCTGCGGACCGCAGCAGAGGTCTCGCCTCGACGAGCTGCACGAAAGTGATGCGGTTGGTATTCAACCGATCGAGCCGCTGCCGCTGTCGTTCGATTTCGACGAGGCACGTGCGGCGCTGGGTGAAGAGCTGTTCAGGGAGCCGCGTCTATCCGGCGACGGCAAAGTCGCGTGCACGGACTGCCATCGCCAGAACCACGGCTGGGCCGACGACCAGGCTCATTCAGCGGTGAACGGCCGCCCCGATTCCCCGGTCAACGTACCGACGATGTACAACGTTCGTTACCTGTACAAGCTGTCTTGGAGCGGAAAATACGATTCACTCGAGTCGCACGTCGACGCGCTGATGAAAAATCCCAAGGTGATGGCATCGTCTTGGGAAATCGCGACCAAACATCTGGCCGAGGTCTCGAGCTACCGAAAGCGCTTCGCCAGCGTCTTCGCCGACGGGCTCACGCCGATGAACGTACGGGAGGCGATCCTCGACTACGAGCGGTCCTTGGTGACGCCGAACGCGCCGTTCGACCAATATCTGCGTGGCAACGCCGAGGCGGTCTCGTCCGAGGTCAAGCAGGGCTATGCCATGTTCAAGAGCTATGGTTGCTCGAGCTGTCATCAAGGCGTGGCGATCGGCGGCAACGTGTTCGAACGGTTCGGCGTGTTGCAGGATTTCTTTGCTGATCGCGGCCACTTCGACAATGCAGACCTGGGTCGTTTCAACGTCACCCAGCGCGATCAGGATCGCTTCGTTTTTCGCGTTCCGAGTCTGCGTAACGTGGCGCTGACCGCGCCCTACTTCCACGACGGCAGCGCGGCCACGCTGGAAGATGCCGTGAGGGCCATGGCGCATTATCAGCTGGGCCGCGATCTGGACGAACGAGACCGAGCGGCGTTGGTCGAGTTCCTACGCTCGCTCACCGGTGAATACCGAGGTCAAACGCCGTGACGCCGGGCGCGATGCTGCGCACTGCCCTGGCGATCTCGGCGGCGGGCTTCTTGGGCTTGCTCGGCTACTCGGCGGTCCAGGCCATCGACTACGCCGAAGAGCAGGTTTATAGCCGTGACCTGCGCCGCATCCAGGCCGTGACGGCGCAGCTGAACGAGCGCGTGCTCATGTCGCGCTCGGCGTTGATGACCCACTACGACCCCTTGGTCCGTGCGCTGCTCGATCTGCGAACGTTGTTCGAACGGCTGCAGCGCGTGCCTCGGTTTCTGGGACGAGCCGCCGCCGCCGACCTCCGCGCGAAGCTGCAAAAGGGCGAAACCGAACTGCGTCAGAAGGACGAATTGATCGAGACCTTCAAGACCAACAACTCGGTGTTACAGAATTCGCTGCACTATTTCCCGATTCTGGCAAACTCGGTAATTGATCGCGCGCGTGCCGCTCCGGCCGGTAGTGTCGTGGCCAGCCGGATTCAAGCGTTGATCAGCGCGATCATGCTGTTCGATACCTCTGCGGACGCCGAGTCCACTGCGCGCGTTCGCGCCGCTCAGGTCGATCTATCCGGCGCGTTGCAGACTGCGCGCGAGCTAGAACTCGGTCGCGAGGTGGAGCTGATCTTGGCTCACTCGCACATCATCCTAGAAAGAAAGCCGATCGCGGACGCGACCGTGCAACAAATTTTGGCCGTGCCTTTGCCGCGCGCTGCGTTGGAGCTGGAGGAAGCCTACTCGATGCACTATCGCGTGGCGATCGATCGGGCGCTCCTGCTCCGGCAAATCCTGTTCGGTCTGGCGCTTTCAACGGTCGTGCTCGGCCTGACCGACGTGATTTTGCGCATGCGGCGAGCCGCGCTCGCGCTTCAGAACGCAACGGGTGAGCTGCGCCGAGCCAACGCCGCTTTGGCGCGCGAGCGAGAGAAGGAGCGAGAGCTGGGCGAGTTGAAGACGCGCTTCGTGTCGATGACCTCACACGAGTTCCGCACGCCGCTGAGCGTGATCGTGTCGTCGACGGATCTGCTCGAGAATTATAGTGAGCGGTGGGACGCCGAACGGCGACGAGATCACTTGGAGCGAATTCGTTCGGCGGCCGGAAGCATGGACCGCTTGCTGGACGACATCTTGTTGATTGGTCGCGCGGAAGCTGGCGTGCTGCGAGCCTCGCCGGCGCAGTTGAATTTGGACGAAGTTTGTCGACAGTTGGTCGAGTCTCTGGAGTATTCGTCCGCGCGCAGTCACGACATCCGCTACGATTTCAGCGGCGATCCGAACGTCACTTTGGACGAGCGCTTGCTGTCCGAGCTGGTCGGAAACTTGCTCAGTAACGCACTCAAGTATTCGCCGCCCGGCAGTCAGGTCGATTTCGACGTCGTGGCCAGCGACCAGCAGTGTAGATTCACAGTCGAAGATCGAGGAATCGGTATTCCGCAAGAGGATGTTGCGCACCTGTTCGAGAGCTTCTTTCGTGCCAGCAATGCAGATCAAATCAAGGGCAGTGGCCTCGGACTCGCCGTGGTAAAGAAAGCCGTCGAAGTGCAAAACGGAACCGTCGAAGTGGAGAGTCGATTGGGGCAGGGAACCAAATTCGTGGTTCACGTGCCGCGCGAGCTCCCGCTTTCGAGAACCAGTAGCAGCGAACTATGAATGGGCGGGTGCTGGTCGTCGAAGATGACCCAGTGATTCGAGCCAACGTGCTCGAACTTTTGAGCGAAGAGGGTTTCGAGCCCATCTCTGCGCAGGACGGCGCAGACGGGCTAGCGCTGGCCAAGGCTCGGGTCCCGGACCTGGTGATTTGCGACATTGCGCTGCCCAAGCTCGACGGCTACGCCGTGTTGCGAGCAATCCGTGAAGATCCAGCGCTCGCCTCGACTCCATTCATCTTCCTCACTGCCAAGGCCGAGCGGGCGGACGTGCGTGCGGGGATGAATCTCGGTGCGGACGACTATTTGACCAAACCCTTCACCGCGCGGGACTTGCTGGACGCAGTCCGCATTCGCATGCGTCGCATCTCCGAGTTACTCGCGCGCGGTCAAGCTGCACTCGAGCAAGACGCCGCGGTCGCGGAGAGCGTGCGCGGCCCAGCGCTGTCCCCGGGCAAGATCGTCGTGCTCGATCCAAAGATGGCGAATCTGTACGACCTCGTGGCGCGCGCGGCCGCCTCGTCGATCAACGTGCTGGTGTTGGGTGAGACGGGCGTCGGCAAAGAGGTGCTGGCGCGCGCGCTGCATAAGCTCTCGGCCCGCCGAACGGGCCCTTTCGTGGCACTCAATTGCGCTGCGCTCACCGAATCTTTGTTGCAATCAGAGCTGTTCGGCCACGAGAAAGGGGCCTTCACGGGCGCGCTACAAGCGCGTGCGGGTTTGCTCGAGACCGCGAACGGAGGCACGCTGTTCCTCGACGAAATCGGAGATCTGCCGCTCTCCATCCAAACCAAGTTGCTGCGCGTGTTGGAGGACAAGCAGGTCTTGCGTATCGGTGCGCGGTCGGAGCGCCCGATCGACGTGCGCTTCGTGGCCGCGACCAATCGCAACATCGAAGCGGATGCCGAAGCCGGCACGTTCCGTGAGGATCTATTCTATCGCCTGAACGGCATCAGTTTCACCATTCCGCCTCTGCGTGAACGTCGCGCGGAGATCGCGGCCTTGGCGCGGATGTTTCTCGCACGCTACAACGCCGAGCTGGGCCGCGCGTCCGCCCTCGGCATGTCGACCGACGTAGTCCAGCTGCTCGAAAGCTATGCTTGGCCGGGCAACGTGCGCGAACTCAAGAACGCAATCGAGCGGGCCGCGGTGCTCTGCTCCGGAGCGGTATTGCTGCCCGAACATTTGCCCGCGAAGGTGATCTCTGGAACTTCCGCCCGCTCATCGTCCGCGCCACCCACGCACGAGAGCAGCCGTGAAGACATTCTGGCGCGGGCTCGGAGCGAGCTTCAAGGGATCGAGCGCCAACGCATTTTGGACGCACTCGAACAATCCGGCGGCAATCAAACCCGCGCCGCCGAAGTACTCGGCGTTTCCAGGCGCACGCTCGTGTACCGGCTGGGCGAACTCGGGGTCCCCCGACCACGTAAACGGTAGCCGATTTCGCGCTTCCTCAACGGAAAAACGCGCGCATCATGGAACAGGAAATTCGCTTGGGAGTCGTCGCTGCCCCGGGCGTCTTGTACTACGCTGTTTAGCCCTATGGAAGCGGCCAAGCAAAAACACAACGCGTGCCTCACCTGTTACGGACAAGGTGAAGTATCGAGCGACTACGGCGCGACAGCATGTCCGGACTGCGGCGGTGCCGGCTTGCTCCCGCCGCAAAACGTGCTCTCTGATTGGCGCATCAGCGCGATCGAGAAACACTACGACGGTGACGCCTCGCAAGCCGCGCAAGACGTCACTTGGCTGGCTTTCGAACTGCGCCGCACTCGTCACGCCATGATGCAGATCCTCGCCTTGGCGCAGGATGCCGCGCAAGATTCACCCGCCGCGCACCGCATTCAGTTCTTGGCCAATGACGCCCTCGGCGTTTATCGACCCGAGTCCGCGGACTGAGCGAGTTCGCTGACTCGTTTTCAGCGCGTCTTCGGCGCATGTTTGCGTCGCTCGAGGGCGCGCTCGTAGGCGCTTTGAACCCTACGAAATTCCTCGGCACTGCCGCCGCGGTCCGGATGAGTCTCGAGCACGCGAGCTCGATATGCGCGTTTGATTTCGCCGAGCGTTGCGCTCGGTTCGAGGCCGAGGACCTGCCAAATCGACGTTGCATTGCCGTTGGCTCGCGCTCGTGGTGCATCGTCAGCGCGCGCGTTGCCCGTGGAGGGCCAGGGCTCTTTGCCGACCAAGATGTTCGACCAGGCGCGCGCCCAGCCGCTCTCGATCTCGGTGAGCTTGCAGCCTGCCGCCTGTTCCGCGGCGGCGAGGGCTTCGCTCCGCGTGCGCGCGCCGCCTGCGAATGCGTCGGGCTTGCGAAAGGGTTTGCGCGAGGGCGCGCCGGTCCACCATGCCGCCCACAGGAAGCGTCGACGGCGCGTGGGCGCGATCGCGCAAACGGGGGCAAACAGTGCAGACGTCATCGGCCAGGAGCTTCACTGATGGTCGTCGGGGATTGCAAGCCGCGCAGCGCAAGCGACTGCAGATTGGCAGCCGCTCGTGACTGACGTACTGGAGGGCCGAGCGATGCACATTCTGGCGATTTGCGGGAGCCTGCAGGAAAAGTCGAGCAATCTGACGCTACTCCGTCTGGCAATGGGGACCGTCCCGCCCGGCGTCGAGGTCGAGCTTTACGATGGACTCAGGCATTTGCCGCACTTCAATCCAGATTTGGCGCGCGATGAACTCGACCACTCGCCCAGCACGGTCGCCGAGCTACGTCGCGCTGTTGCCCGCGCCGACGCGCTGCTGATCGCGACACCCGAGTACGGTCATAGTCTGCCCGGCTCGCTCAAGAACGCGATCGACTGGTTGATCGGCACGGGAGAACTCGAATCCAAGCTCGTCGCGATTACCAGCGCCGTGCCTGCGCCGGAGCGCGGAAGGCTGGGCCTTGCCGCGCTCCGCACCACGCTGGGTGCCGTCAGCGCACGCGTGGCGTTCGCCGAGCCGATCGCGCGCGGCCCTAGCTTCGAGCCAGAAATAGCTCGGATGCTCGAGCTACTGATCGCCGCTGCGCGAGCGCAGTGAGGCGATCACTTGGGCGGGTTGCCGACCTGGGTCGTGCAGCCGAACAGCACCTGGATCTTGCCGTTCTTGTCCGCCTTCACGTCATTGCAGGCCTTGCCGCACAGATTGATCTGCTTGCCGTCGGCCGAATATTGCCAACCGCTCCCTGCATCACAAGTGGTGCCCGGAGGATCTTGGAGCAGCGTCGTCACGGTGCCGGAGCCGTTCGTGTAGGTGATATTCACCTTGCCCGGCTCCAAACTCTGACCTTGGGGCGGAGCAGGCACGGTATACGTGCAGTCGAGGGCGCTGGTGCTGCGAATCGTGTCGAGCGCCGCGCTCAGCTGCGACGCAGCGTTGCCCGAGGTGTCGACCAGGAACGCGGCTTTGGTGCCGCCGTTCTGGGCGATGGAGTTCAGGTTGTCGAGGCTGGGCCCCACGCCGAGCACGTACGTGGGAATGGGCGGAGTGCCCAAGGCGGCCGCCAGGGCGACCTTGGCTGCCTCGGTAACGGTGTTGTTGTTGCCGCAACCGTTGGGTTGTCCATCCGTCGCGTAGACGACCGCCACTCGGTGAGTCGGATTTGCCTTGGCCCAAGCCGTCGCGTGGTTGAGCGCCGCAGTCAGCGAAGGCACTGTTGGCGTGCTGCCGCTGGGCATTTGAGTGTCGATGGCGGTGGTGAGCGCCTGAGACGTCATCGACAGCGGCCCGATCTCTACGTTCGGCATCGCATACGAATTGACGTTGCATGCGGCGGTATTGTTGCCACCAGGTCCACCCGAGCCCGTGGCAGCCACGGGAAAGAAGCGTAGACCAACGCCCAGAGTCTGATTCTTTGGATCGGCGACAAAAGCCTTGAGCGCCGCGCTGACCACGGTCCAGCGCGAGTCACCGCTGGCGGGCGGGCCGTTGACCATGTCACACATCACGCCGTTGTCGGGCACCGGACAGTTCATCGAGCCCGTCGTGTCGACCATGAAGTACAGGTCAACGGGCGTGGGTTGGCCGTCGGCGGAGCTCGTCGCGCAGGCGGAATTTGGATCCACCGAGCCGGTGCCGCCACTCGAGTTACCTGTGGTGGAGCCGGTGCCCGGGAGGATGGAGAGGCCTGCGGTACCGTTGCTGGTGTTTCCGGTCGCACCGGTGTTCTCTCCGGTGATCTTCGACTCATCGGAATTCGAGCCGCAGGCCAGCGCGATGAAGGTACCGAATAGAACTGGGGCGACTTGTCCGAAGCGCATCAGAGAAACCTCCGAAGTGTGGGGCGACGCCCGTACACCAAAAACAACCTGCAAAGCGTACTCAACTCTTTAATAGTGACCGATCCGGAGCGAATGAGGCGGAATTCCGGAAACTCGTGATAGTTCGAGTACGAGCATATCTCTTCACCCCTGCTTGTTCACGATCTGGACGCCGAATTGCCTCGATTTCATGAGTGATGACCGCACCTTCTCCCACCCTTAGGCCATACCAGCGCGAGGCGATCGAAGCGGTCCTGGCGGCGCGCCGTTCGGGCGTCCGGCGGATGGTGGTTTGCCTGCCAACCGGCGCTGGCAAGACGGTGATCTTCTCGCACCTGGCGCAGCTCGCGCTGCGTCAGGTGTTGGTGCTCGCACATCGCGAGGAATTGCTGGCCCAAGCGCGAGAAAAGCTCGAGCACGCGCTGTCGGGGAGGGCGGTCGTTGCGCTCGAGCGCGGGGCCGAGCGTGCAGCGCCGGACGCCAAAGTGCTCGTGTGTTCGATTCGCTCACTTCACGAGCAACGCTTGGCTGCCGTCATTCGAGGCAGAAACGTCGGGCTCGTCATCTATGACGAATGCCACCACGCTGCCGCAGAAGACAACCTGCGCGTGCTCCGTCAAATCGGCGTGTTCGAGCCGGATTGGCAAGGCACGCTGCTCGGCTTCACGGCGACGACCGCACGTGGTGATGGCCAAGGCTTGGATGCGGTCTTCGAGCGAATCGTCTATTCACGCTCGCTGCCGGATTTGATTGAAGCCGGATACTTGTCGAAGCTACGCGGCTTCCGAGTCTCGACGTCCGCGGACCTGACGCGGCTCTCGCCAGGAGGGGCTGATTTTCGCGAGGAGGAGCTCGCCTGCGCGGTCGATATCGAAGAACGCAATGCATTGGTGGCGCGTTCGATTCAGGAGCTGGCACGCGATCGACGCACGATCGCCTTTTGCGTGACCGTGAACCACGCAACCAATCTCTGTCGCTCGCTGAACGTCATAGGCGTGCCGGCCGGCATCGTGCACGGCGCCATGCCGAGCGAGCGACGAGCGCAGGCATTGGCTGAATTTCGCGCGGGAACGACTCAGGTGCTGTGCAACGTCGCAGTGCTGACCGAGGGCTTCGACGATCCGGGCGTCTCGTGTGTGGCGATGGCGCGACCCACGCGATCCGAGGGGTTGTACGCCCAGTGCATCGGGCGCGGAACGCGCCTCTATCCCGGCAAGAAGGACTGCCTGATTCTGGACTTCGTGGATTTGTCCGAGCTCAGCTTGTGCACGCTCCCGTCGCTATTCGGGGTGCCGCGTGAGCTCGATTTGCAGGGCCAGGACGTGAGCGAGGCGCGACGCGTCTGGCAACAAATCCTATTCGATCGACCCGGCTTCGAGCTCGAAGCTTCGGTTCTGACCCTGCCGGAAATTCAGCAACGCGCCGCGAGCTTCAACCCCCTCACCCTGGAGGCCAATGAGGAAGTGCGTGCGATCTCGGCCAACGCCTGGTTCTCGCTCGGTCGACACGGCTTGGGTCTGCACTTCGAGCGCCGCCCGGGCGCGGTGAGTGAAGTCGTGATTTTAAAGGTTGCCGCGCGAGGCAAGCGTTGGGAAGTTCGTCTCGACGGCAAGCTGAAGGACCGCTTCTCCAGCATCGAAGCGGCGGTCGAAGCGGTCGACTATGAAGTCGCGCGCATGGGTGCCCGCGCTGCGGCGTCTGCGCGTGAGGAGGCGAGCTGGCGTCGCGCGTCCGACTCGACGCTGTCGGCCGATGCTCTGCGCTTGGCGGTTTTTCAGCGCGTCGCCGGAAAATAGCGGAGAAAGGCCGAAAGCCCGAGGTGCCCCGCGGCAAAGCTTGTCCCGAGTCGAGCTCTGTGCCCAAGGTCCGCGCTCGGAGAGACGGCTCGAATGCTCGAATCGGAGACCATCGACAGTGCGCGCATCGAGGGCGGAAGCGAATTCGTGCTCGCGCGCCACGATCAAGAGTGGATCGTGCGCGTGGACGGTCGAACGCTGATGTCGAGCCGAATGCACGATTCCGAAGAGGCCCTCGCGGAGCACGCGCTCGAGCGCTGCGAAGACCCAAGCGCGGTGCTCGTCGGCGGTTTGGGGCTCGGCTTCACGCTGCGCGCGGTTCTCGATCGGGTCGCGCTCGACGCCCGCGTCACCGTGGCAGAGCTCGTGCCACAGCTCGTGGAGTGGAATCGCACCTACTTGGCCGAACTCAACGATCGCCCATTGGACGACGCGCGCTGTGAGGTCGTCGTTGGCGACGTGTATGACGCGATCAAGCGCTCCCCGCGCACTTTCGACGTGATTCTACTCGACGTCGACAATGGGCCCGTTGCTCTCTCGAGTGCCAGCAATCAACGTCTGTACAGCGACTACGGCGTGCGCGCGTGTCACCAGGCGCTGCGCCCGGGTGGCGTGTTGGCGGTCTGGTCTTCGGGCCCCAACGCACGTTTCGAACGCAGGCTCGCTTCTGCCGGTTTCGTCGTGGATGTGCTGCGCGTCGCGGCGCGCAAAGGCTCGCGTGCGCGACACGTGATCTTCATGGGCGAGCGCTAGACCCGTCGAGCCGTTCACTGGCCGTTCGGCGGACTCACGGGGACCGGCACGGGCGGCGCTGCACTCGGAGTGCTCGGCGTGGCTGTCGTTTCCAGCGGAGCCGCAGGGACGACGGCCATTCCCGGAGCGTCGTTCGTTTCCGGCGCGGGCGTCGCTGGCGCCGCAGCGCTTGCTGGCTCACTGGCTGCGCTGATTGGAACGGCGCGTTTGGGGCGTCGAGCGAAGCGAGGTGCGCTCCATTTGGGTGCTGTGCGAGGAGCCGTGGGCGGGCGACCGAGGACGCTCGCGCTCGGCGCTGCGAGAGCCTCGATCGGCGCTGCGGGCACGGGCTCGGCCGTCGCGGTGGGTGCCGGCGAGTGACTCGGCTCTGCCGCAGCAGCCGGCTCCGCTGGCGAGGGCGCCGGTGACCGGACGACGAACAGAGTAAAAGCTGCGGCCAGTGCAGCCGCGCCCAGCGCCGCCCACACGACGACACGTCGCGAGTTCCGTTCGTCCGCGCGCTGCTCGCTGGAAAGCAGGGCGTCGAGATCACCCCACTGGTTCGGCGCACGCACTGGAGCTGCGGCCTCGGCTTCAGCCGTGGTCGGCGCGAGCGAGCTCGGCATCGCTGACGAGACTGCTGCAGAGAGTTCCGCCGACTCGGTCGACTCGAGCGGCGGCTCGACGATTGGTGCGGCTGCCGATTCGACGACCGACGCCGCCGTCGCAAGCGCGGGCAATTCGGCGCTGGGTTCGACAGCCGGTTCGAAGAAGGCAGGCGGCGGACGCGAGCTTGCGGCCAAGCGCAGCTGAGGAACGTCGAGGACAGCGGACCAATCATGCATCCCGACCCGCCAGACCAGTGATTGCTCGGAGAGCCTGCCTTTGCGCAGGGCGTCGATCACCTCGAGCGTCGTCATTGGTACGACGACGTCGTCAGCAACGTTGACCAACCACTCGCCGTGGTTGGCCCGCTTCGACGCGCGCTGGTCGACCGAGGAGCCCACGCGGCGCACCATAGCGAAATCGCTGGCATCCGCTAGAAGATGCCGAAAATCTGGGGATATCCGCGGGGTCGCGCCCCGACAAATGCCCTCCGGGGGAGCGACTCGCGCTATTGTCGCGCCGATGATCCTCGAAGAATCCACTGTGGAGCTGCCCACGCCGAGCGGCGTGATGCGAACGCACGTGTCGAAGCCAGTGGCGCCCGGTCGTCGGCCGGGCATCGTTTTGTTCTCCGAGATCTACCAGCGCACGGGTCCGATCCGGCGCATGGCGGCCATGCTCGCCGGTCACGGATTCGTAGTGCTCGTGCCGGAGATCTTTCACGAACTCGAACTTCCCGGCACCGTGCTCGGGTACGACCCCGCGGGTACCGAGCGCGGCAATCATCATAAGGTCGCCAAACCCGTGCTCGCTTACGATGCAGACGCTCGCGCCTGTCTCGATCACCTCGAATCGCGGGACGACTGCAGCGGAACGCTGCTCAGCGCGGGCGTCTGCATCGGCGGTCACCTCGCGTACCGCTGCGCGTTCGATCCGCGGGTGCGCGCTGCGGCGTGCTTCTACGCGACCGACATTCACAAAGGTTCGCTCGGTCTCGGTGGCGATGACTCACTGGCGCGAACCAGCGAGATTGCCGGCGAACTGCTGATGGTTTGGGGGCGCCAAGATCCGCACGTTCCGGACGAGGGCCGCGCGCTGATTCAGGCACGACTGACCGAGACTCGACGCCGCTTCACGTGGCACGAGTTCAACGCCGCGCACGCGTTCATGCGCGACGAGGGACCACGCTACGATCCGGCGCTGGCGCTGCATTGCTATCGCTTGATGATCGACTGTTTCCAGCAGGTCTGAATGTACGCGACGTTGACGCACGGCGAGCCGCTACCCGCGTGGTTTTTGGATCGCAAATCGCTCAAGGTGCTCGGGTTGGCGCAGCGCGAAGCCTACCGTGGCGCGCGTCCCTTTCCGCATGCAGTGTTCGATGGATTTCTCGGCGAGCCTCGCGCCCTCGCCCTCGCACAGCGCTTTCCCGGACCGGAACACAGCGGCTGGATGCGACGGGACTACCGCGAGCAATCTGCCCGCATGGGACAGCTCCAGCGCACCGGCTTCGAGGGCGTGGAACCCGCACTGCGCCACCTCTTGGCCGAGCTTTGCGGCATGGCATTTTTGGATTTTCTGGGCGCCCTGTCCGGGATTGACGGCCTGATCGCCGATCCCCATTTTCGCGGCGCCGGGCCATCGTTGACTCTACCGGGTGGACACCTCGCGCTCCACGCCGACTTCAACCGTGACCGCACGCGCCACCTCGAGCGCAAGCTCACGGTCATTTACTATTTAGGTTGGGACTGGCGCCCCGAGTGGGGCGGCGCGCTCGAGCTTTGGAACGAAACGCGAACCGCCTGTGAAGCCAGTCATCTTCCGTTGCTCGATCGGTTGATCGTGATGGATCATGGTGACCACTATTGGCACGGCCACCCACACCCCTTGGCCTGCCCCGAAGGTCGCTTCCGGGCTTCGATTGCCGCCTATTACTACGTCGCTGTGCCGAGTCCTAGCGAAGAAGATTCGCACGGCGCAATCTGGGCGGTCTGACCCATGCATTTGCCGCTCGCCCGCGGCCACAGCGGTACGTCATTTCTGCCTCGCATCGGGCAATTGAGCGGCAGGCGCGCGTCTTGCAACGACTCCGCGCATGACGATATCCATCACCGGTTTGATCATTCTGTTGATTATCGCCGGCATTTGCGGCGGCATTGGGCGCGCCATTGGCGGCGGCACCGGCGGCGGCTTTTTCGTGTCGATCGCCGTGGGTTTCGTGGGCGCTTTGCTGGGCACGTTCGTCGCCCACTACTTCCATTTGCCCGAGCTATTGATGATCACCATCGACAACCACCCGTTCCCGATCTTGTGGTCGATCATCGGTGCGTCACTATTCGTGGCGTTGGTGCATCTTGTCTCGGGCGGGGCGGCAGGCCGCACTTGGCGCTACCGCTGAGCGAGCTCACGCTCGTGCCACGGACGCATCGCCCTTGGGCTCGATGCGCCACGGTTGATCTCTGGGACCGGCGTGCCAGTTGTTGTGACGCCCGTCCCAGTAGATCACCTGGACGTCGATCGGATCGACATCGTCCAGCGTATTGAGGTTGATCGACACGAAGTCACCTCCGAGCTCGGCGAGGTGACCTGCGCCAAAGCAGTGCACCCCGCAGTGCTTGCAGAACGAGCGGCGAGACACCTCCGAACCCCAGGCGTACTTGGTGATGCTCTCTTCGCCCGCCACCAACTGGAAGGCTGCGGGCTTCACCATCCCGCCGAGTTGACTGATCTTGTTGCAGATCGAGCAGTTGCAGCGGCTGCCCTGGCTTGCATCCATGGTCACCTGGTACCGGACGGCACCGCAGTGACAGCCCCCTTGGTGTAGCTTCGGGCCCTGGCTGGCTGAGTTCTCGGTCTGGTTCGGCTTGCTCATATTTCCCTTCCTTCTTGGCTGTTTTGGGAACGACGAAGAGCAGTCTGCCGGTCCCAAATGACAGCATTATGTCAGTTATTGTCGCGACCGAAAATGGCCCGCTAAAACCGCTGCTTGCAGCGCTGCCCGATCCGGTTTTATCGATACAGGTGATCGCCTCAGACGCTCAACGCGCCGTTCACGCGGTGTTTCGCATGGAGTCGCCGCGCCTGATCGCAGGTCTCACCCGCCTCGTTCGGGATGTCGGGTTGGCCGAGGAGCTGGCGCAGGACGCCCTCGTCGTTGCACTCGAACGCTGGCCAGAGTCCGGCGTGCCGGACAATCCGGGTGCGTGGCTGATGGCGACGGCCAAGCGCCGGGCCATCGACGAACTTCGGCGTGACAAACGCTGGCAACGCAAGCAAGACGCCATCACCCACGAGATCGAAGCGCGCGCCGAGTTCAGCGTGAAGGATTTGGACGCCGCGCTCGACGACGACGTGGGCGACGATCTGCTGCGGCTCGTGTTCACGTCCTGTCATCCGATTCTGTCGACCGACGCGCGCGTTGCACTCACCCTTCGCTTGCTCGGCGGGCTCACGACGGACGAGATCGCGCGGGCCTTTCTGGTTCCCGAGCCGACCATCGCGCAGCGCATCGTACGCGCGAAGCGCCAACTCGCGGAGTCCAAAGTCCCGTTCGAAGTGCCACGCGGGCCGGAACTCGCGGAACGTTTGGCCTCGGTGCTCGAAGTCGTCTACCTGATCTTCAACGAGGGTTATTCGGCCACGGCAGGCGAAGACTGGATGCGCCCCGGGCTGTGCGACGACGCGCTGCGTTTGGGCAGAATTTTGGCTGAATTGTCGCCCAACGAGCCGGAAGTTCACGGCTTGGTTGCGATCATGGAGATCCAAGCTTCGCGCTCGAAGGCGCGCACTGGACCCAATGGTGAGCCGATCTTGCTCTTGGATCAAAACCGGGCGCGCTGGGATCGGATGCTGATCAATCGCGGACTCGCGGCCCTGGCGCGGGCCGAAGCTTTGGGCGGAGCCAGTGGACCGTATGCCTTGCAAGCAGCGATCGCCGCCTGTCACGCGCGCGCGAGCCGGGCTGAAGACACGGATTGGTCGCGCATCGCGGCGCTCTATGCGGCTCTCGCGGAGCGCACTCCTTCACCGGTCGTCGAGTTGAATCGCGCGGTCGCGGTGTCGATGGCGGAGGGCCCCGCGGCGGGGCTCGCGATCATCGACGCTTTGCTCACCGAACCCTCCTTGCGCGCCTATCACTTATTGCCGAGCGTGCGTGGGGATCTCCTGCAAAAATTGGGTCGCCTGGAGGAAGCGTGCTCGGAGTTCGAGCGCGCGGCATCGCTCACGCGCAACGCACGCGAGCGCGCGCTGCTCACGGAACGCGCGCGCGCTTGCTCATCGGCCAAGCCGAGCTAGGCCTCGAGCATTCGCGGGCCGGGAGCTTCAGTTGGAGCGATCGAGGTCGGCCTGCAGCACGAAATCGGGGTAACCTGGCACGCCCATCTCGGGCACGTCGAGGCCCGCCATCTCGACCTCCGCCGATACGCGATTGCCGCCGATCAGCTTGCCCACGAGCCAAAAGATCGAGCCTCCTGCGAGCACGTTCCAGGCGATTGCAGTGCCAGCTTCGATGCACTGCGCGACGAGCTGCGACGGATCGCCGTAGAACAAGCCGGTGACGCCGCGCCCGACTTGTCCCATGTATTGGCTCGCGCCCACGCCGTTCCAGCCCGCGCCGTAGGTCCCGTCGGCGAACAAGCCGACAGAGAGTAAGCCCCAGGCGCCATTCGCGCCGTGAACGCTGATCGCGCCTACGGGGTCGTCGATGCCCATGCGTTCGACGAAGAATACGCTCCACACGACGAGCACTCCAGCGACGGCACCGATGATGAAGGCGCCTACGGGGCTCACGAACGCGCATGGCGAGGTGATCGCCACCAAGCCGGCGAGCATGCTGTTGCACATCATCGACGGGTCCGGTTTTCCGTACACGTTCCACATGTAAACGACGCCGCTCAAGCTCGCGGCCATGCCTGCGATCATGGTGTTCACCGCGACGATCCCAATGCGACCGTCCGTACCCGCGAGGGAGCTGCCCGCGTTGAAGCCGAACCAGCCGAAGGCCAAGATGAACGTGCCGAGCTGTACCATCGGGATGTGATGCGGCAAGATCGCTTGTGGCTGGCCATTGACGTACTTGCCGATGCGTGGCCCGAGCATCCAAGCGGTAATGACCGCTAGCGCTCCTCCTTGGAGATGAACCACGCCCGAGCCCGCGTAGTCCACGGCGCCGTGGCCGAAGCCGAGGCGGTAGCCGATCTGCGCGAGCCAACCGCCGCCCCAAACCCAGTTTCCGAAGAGCGGGTAGATCAGACCGCCTACGAAAATGCTGAAGATGCAGAAACTCTTGAAACGCCAGCGCTCCGCGCACGCACCGGTGACGATGGTCGCCGTCGTATCCATGAACGCCATCATGAATAGGAACATCACGATCGCGCCTGCATCGTAGCCAGCCCCGGTGAGCATGAATCCGGTGGAGCCAAACACGCCCCAGCCGTGGTCGCCATTGACGGACGAGCCCAGCGTAAACATGTGCGAGAGCGTCGGTAGACCGCCGAGGGTCGGCGGACCGCCGATGGCGGTGCCGTTCATTCCGCCACACATCAACGCGAAGCCACTGACGAAGAACCCGAACATGCCGAGCGCATAGACGAGGAAGTTCATCGACATGGTATGCGCAGCATTCTTGGCGCGACACAGGCCGGTCTCGACGAGCGCAAAGCCCGCTTGCATGAAGATGACCAAGAAACCGGCAATCAGCACCCACACGAAGTTGATGCTGTAGAAGCTGCGTGAGGACGATGACGCGACGGCATCGATGCCGGAAGCGACCTGGTCCGGCGTCATCTTCTTCGGATCGAGCTTCGTGTAGCCCGGAACGGACGCGGGCGTCGGAACGCTTTGAAACGCGCCAGTCTTGTCTGGCTGCGCATCCGCCGCTCGTGCACCAGGAATCTGGCTGAAGAGACTGGCGAAACAGCACAGGCTAACGAGCAGCCAATGCTGCCATTTGCGAAGCGTGTACGAGCTTCCCGCGGTCTTCTTCGGCTCGAGCATTCGATCTCCTTGAGGTCTCGAATAGTGAGGCGGCCGCGGGTTTCGACCGTGTTTCACAAACACTTCTCTAACTCATGAATATTCCTGGCAGGTTTGTCGGGTCGAGCCGGGGCTGTCGTTTCCGGCTCGGCCTGATAGAGCTGTTGTCATGGAAAACAGCGCGCTTCGGGCCCGTTTCGACGGATACGATCGCAATGCTGACGGCCGGATCGAACTCGGCGAGTTTGCAGCGCTACTCGACGCGCTCGGCCTCGGTTACGAGGACGTGCAAGTGCGCTTTGCGTTCGACTCGTTGGATGCCGATCACGACGGACAGATCGATTTCGCCGAGTTCGCGGAATGGTGGGTCGGGCACTGACCCGGCAAGCCCACACAAAGCAGCGCCGCGCCGTCGAATCCCGAGCGGATCGACGACGCGGCGTTGACTCGGTCAGTTCAATCGCAGATCAAGTCGAGCTGACTGCGGCCGAGCCGGTCGCGGACATCGCTGCGCCGTCTTCCTGCTCCAAGTGACCGTAGGTGTGCTCGCTGGTGTGGTAGCCCTGCTCGCCATGGTCGGCGAGGTCGAGGCCGAGCTCCTCGTCTTCCGGATCCGGGCGTAGCCCGATCGTGGCTTTGAGCGCGTAGCCGATGATCACGGTGGCAACGACGGCCAGGCCGATCGTGAGGCCCATCGCCTTGAGTTGCTCTAGCCAGAGTCCGTTGCCGACGAGATCCTTGAGGTTGGTGTTGAGGTTCGGGTTCATGCCCGCATCCGCGAGGAAGCCGGTCACGAGTGCGCCGATGGTGCCGCCCACGGCGTGCACGCCGAAGGTATCGAGCGCGTCATCGTAGCCGAGCATTTGCTTCAGCTTGGTGCAGGCGAGGAACGGGACGATGCCGGCGATCACGCCGATGATGATCGCGCCCATCGGGGTCACGAAGCCGGCCGCCGGCGTGATGACGACCAAGCCGCCGACCGCGCCGGAGCAGAAACCGAGCACCGTGGGCTTGCCGCGGGTGATCCACTCGGCCGCCGGCCAAGCTGCACACGCAACCGCGGTCGCGATGGTGGTGGTCATGAACGCGTTGGCTGCGATAGCGTCGGCAGCGACGGCGCTACCGGCGTTGAAGCCGTACCATCCGACCCACAGCATGCCCGTGCCGACCATGGTCAAGACCAGGCTATGCGGAGCGAAGCTCTCTTTGCCGAAGCCTTTGCGCTTGCCGACAATCAGCGCGAGCACGATCGCAGACCACCCGGAGGACATGTGCACCACCGTGCCGCCCGCGAAGTCGATCGCCTTGATGCCCGCTTTGGCGTTCCAGACGCCGTTCATGAAGCCGTCCACGCCCCAGACCATGTGCGCGAGCGGGAAGTAGACGACGAACATCCAGATGCCCATGAACAGCATGATTGCGCTGTATTTCATGCGCTCGGCGATCGCGCCCACGATCAGCGCGGGGGTGATGATCGCGAACATCAACTGGTACATCGAGAATACGTTCTGCGAAACCCAAGCCGCGTAGTCGCCGTTGGGCATGGCATCGACGCCTGCCAACATGGCAAACTTGGTGCCGCCAATGAATGGCGTCCCGGGCGCGAAGCAAAGGCTATAGCCGATCACGACCCACAGGATGGTGACCATGCCGGCGGAGCCCAAACACTGCGCCATGACCGACAGCACGTTCTTCGTGCGCACGAGGCCGCCGTAGAACAGAGCCAAGCCGGGCAATGTCATGAACAAGACGAGTGCGGCCGAAACCATCATCCACGAGTTGTGACCTGGGCCAGCGCCTGCCACTTTGGACTCTTTCGAGACGCGGGCGCCGTTGTTGACGTACGCTTCGAGATCACCCAAGCGTTCTTCGATCGCCTTCGCATCGAGTGCAGGAGCAGCGGCTGCGGCGGGGGCAGCGACGGCAGCAGGTGCGGCCGTTTCAGCGGGCGCGGCCGCCGGCGCGGCTGCAGCGGGCTCGCCACTCTGCGCGTATGAAACGCTCGGCAGGGCCGCGGTGAACACAGCGAGCAGCGCAAGCGCTAGCAAAAATGTGCTTTTTGCGAAACGCGTCCTGGCGCACACTGTGAAAGATTCTATGAGATTGCTCAGCATCACTGGTCTCCTTGGGGATGACGGCCCACCCCCGGTTAGGTACCCAGCAACTGGGTGTGGCTCTGTTTCGTGTTTCGCGCGCCGACATCGCCAGGACATCAAAAGTTACATACGAGCATCTGATTCGAAATTGACGTGAATTTGATTCCGTCTACGCTGGAACTAGAAATGGCCTCAAAAATGGCGGCTTTGACTCGAGCCCTCCGTGGCTACGGCCTCCCGGTGGGCTGCGTCGTTTTGAGCATCGTGGGTGCTCAGCTGGTGCAGCCGTATGGCCACCTCGCCGATTTGGCGATGATTCACCTGCTCGGGATCGTGTTCTTGTCGCTGCGCTCGAGCGTTCGCACGTCCGTCGTCGCCAGCATCGTCAGCATCTTCGCGTTCGACTTCTTTTTTATCTCTCCCAAGTTTGCGCTCGCGTGGTCGGACGCTGAAAGCATCGTGACCTTCGTAGCGATGGTCGTCGTTGCCGGCGTCGTGAGCAAGCTGAGTGAAAATTTGCGTCGCCAAGAGCAGGCAGCGCGTGCGACTGCCGCGCGAACCCAAGCGCTCTATGAATTGAACGTGGAGCTCTCGAGTTCACGTGACGCGGCGGAGCTTGCGGCGGTGACTGCGCGTCACGTTGCCAAGCTGTTCGGCGGGCCGGCGACGGTCCTGCTCCAAACTCCGGAAGGCGCGCTCGAGCCCGCCGAAAGCGCACGCGATCGGACCCTCTCCCAGAGTGCCTGGTCGCGCCGCGAGTTCGTGAAGCAAAGCGCTCCCTCAGGCACCGCGATCTGGGTGCCGGTGGTCGGTGCACACTCTTCCCTGGGCGCGGTGGGTCTCAAACCCAAAGCGCCATTCGAACAAGACTCGGAGCAGGGTTTCATGCTTTCTGCTTGCGTGAATCAGCTGGCGACTGCACTCGAGCGAGTGCAGCTGGCAGGCGCGGTTCGCCGCACGCAGTTGGAAGCCGAGGGCGAGCGGCTGCGCAGCTCGCTACTGAGCGCGGTGTCGCACGACCTGAAAACCCCGCTAGCAACCATGATCGCCGCGGGCGCCGCGTTGATCGGTCGCACCGGGGAGATCGAACCGAAAGCGGCCGACGAAGTCCTGCGCTCGTTGGTCAGTGAAGGCGAGCGCTTGAGCCGCTTGATCCACAATCTGCTTTCTGTCAGCCGTCTAGAATCCTCGACCGTGGAACTCCGGCGCACGCCCGAGTCGGTGGACGATATCGTGCTGTCGGCGGTCGAACGCTTCAATGATCGCTCCCGAAAGACGCCGATCGTCAGCGAGATTGCGCCGGATTTGCCGCTGATTTCTGCGGAGCCCGTGCTGCTCGAGCAGGTGCTGGTCAACCTGCTCGAAAACGCAACACGCTACAGCGGTGCCGACTCGTCGATTTCCGTGCATGCCCGCGCCGCTGGAGGGGCGGTGCTCGTTCAGGTCGAGGACAACGGACCGGGCATTGCGGAGCACGAGCGTGAAAAGGTGTTCGAAAAGTTCTACCGTGGCCAACATGCGCCGAAGAGCGACGGCGGCGTTGGGCTCGGATTGACCATTTGCCGGTCAATCATTCGCGCCCACGGTGGCAGAATCGGCGTGCGAGAGCGGTCAGGCGGGGGTACGCTCGTCGAGTTCACCGTCCCCTTTGCTGCTGCCCGAGAGCAGCTCTCCAGAGAGGCTTCGCTCGACTCATGAACCGATCACTCTTGCTGGTAGTGGAAGACGACCCCGAAATGCGCAGCGTGGTATCGTTCACTTTGCGCAATTACGGCTACGACGTGCGTGAGGCCGCCACCGGCGCCGAAGCGCTCAGTCAAATCCAGACGCGCACGCCGGATGCCATGGTGTTGGATCTGGGCTTGCCGGATATCGACGGCTTCGTCGTTACCGCGTGTGTTCGTCAAGAGCACGAGTTCCCAATCATCGTGCTCTCGGCTCGGGGTGAAGAGCAGCACCAGGTGCGCGCGCTGGACAGCGGCGCCAACGACTACGTGACCAAGCCGTTCCGCGAGGGCGAGCTGATGGCTCGCATCCGCGCTGCGCTACGGCGTCCGGTACCCGTCGCCGAGCGGCGTGATCTCAACGTTGGCGATTTGCGGATTGATTCTACTCAGCGTCGCGTGTTCGTCCGCGGCAAAGAGGTGACGCTCACGCGCACCGAGTTCGACTTGCTCGACACTTTGGCGCGTAACGCCGACCGCGTGGTGACCCATCGCCAAATCCTGCGCGCGGTGTGGGGCGCCGAGCATGTGGACGAAGTGCATTACCTGCGCGTGTACATCAAGCTGCTGCGCACCAAGATCGAGCAGGATCCAGCGCGTCCGACCCGCATTTTGACGACGCTCGGCGTGGGCTATCGGTTGGTCAGCTCGGAATCGATCAGTTGAGGGACACTGGCGCGCCGAGCTCGGCCAAGCGCCGCGCGAGGAAGCGCGATTCGGAAGCGTTTTGCGTAAGCGCGTGCGCGCGCTGGTAGCTGGCGATCGCCTCGGCGCGCCGACCGAGGCGCCTCAGCAGGTCGGCTCGCGCAGCGTGCCACAAGTGATACCCAGCGAGCGCTTGCTCCAGCTCGTCGATCAAGGCGAGTCCGGCCTCGCAACCTTCCGCCATGGCCACGGCGACCGCGCGGTTCAGAGCGACGATGGGCGACGGATAGAGTTCCAACAGGTGTGTGTACAGGCCGGCGATCTGTGCCCAGTCCGTCGCCTCTGCGCTCGCTGACTCCGCGTGCACCGCGGCGATCGCGGCCTCGAGCGCGTACGTACCTGGCCGCGCACGCGCGAGGGCGGCGTGTACCAGCGCGCAGCCCTCGGCGATCTCCGCGCGATCCCAACGGCTGCGATCTTGCTCCTCCAGTAAGACGAGTTCTCCGTTGGCAGCGACGCGGGTTTCGCGACGCGCGTCGTGGAGCAGCATCAAAGCCAACAGCGAATCCACCTCTGCAGGGATGCTGCCGAGCCGCGCTTGTAAGAGCACGCGCAGCAAGCGAACGAGTTCGATGGCTTCACTCGAGAGTGCTCGGCGCAGGAGCTCCTTGCCTTGCGTCGCGGCGTAGCCTTCGTTGAAGATCAAATACAAGACCGACATCACCGCCGACAAGCGCTCGGGCAGATCGGACGCTTCGGGGATCGTGTACGGAATGGCTGCCTCGCGGATCTTGGCTTTGGCGCGCACGAGCCGCTGCGCCATCGTGGCGGTGGGAACCAGGAAGGCGTGCGCGATTTCCTCGGTGCTGAGGCCACCGAGGGTGCGCAGAGTGAGCGCAACTCGAGCCTCGGTCGCCAGCGCGGGGTGGCAACAGGTGAAGATCAGGCGCAACCGCTCGTCCGGGACCGCGTCGTCGGGCTCGGTGGATTGCAGGTGGCGCTCGTCGAAGGGAGCGAGCTCGGCGAGCAGCGCCTGTGAGCGCGCGCGGTGACGAATGCGGTCGATCGCCCGATGCCGTGCGGTGCCGTAAAGCCAGGCCACCGGGTTGTTCGGGGGGGCCTCGGCCCAGTCGAGCACAGCCGCGGAGAAAGCCTCTTGCAACGCTTCTTCTGCGACGTCGAAGTCGCCGAAGGCACGAATCAAAGACGAGAGCAGGTGACCCCACTCCGCACGGTATAGGCGATCGAGAGCACCCCTTCGGGCGTCGCGAAGCGTGTCGATCACGAAAAGATCATCAGCGGGCGCACCTCGATCGAGCCGTAGCGCGCGCCCGGGATTTTTGCCGCGATGTTGAGGGCTTCGTCGAGATCCGCGGCTTCCACCAAGTAGTAACCGCCGAGTTGCTCCTTGGTCTCGGCGAACGGGCCGTCCGTGGTCAGGCGTTTGCCGTCGCGCACGCGCACCGTGGTCGCCGTGGAGGTCGGCTTTAGCGCGTTGCCGCCCAGAATTTGCGCAGCAAATTCCTTACCGAAGGCGCCGTACTCGGCGAGCTCCGGCGCGTTGTAGCCCGCTTCCCAACGCTTTTCGGCCTCGTAAATCAAAAGGAGGTATTTCATGGTCCGTCTGGTCCTTTCACGAGCGACCCGCGACGGGCGCTCGGCTTTGTGTTCGTCTCAATGGCGAATGAGGGGGCCCGCGATCGACACTTGGTACCGCTTTTTTCGAGAGGCGCCTTGGTGGCGCATTCGGCCGAACGGGCGCTCAGAAGGGGTCGAAGCAGTCGTAATTGTGCTGGCGCGCGATGCGCCCGTCGCGAAATGTCAGAAACACTCCAAAATGGGCCTTCATGATGCCTCCGACGGGTAGGGTGCCAAGCGGTATCGCGAGTTTTCCGGTCCAGATCACTTCCAACGCGAGCCGATCCCCGTCCTCCAGGGAATTGACGATTTCGTACTTCTCCGAGACGAGTACTCGTTGCCCTTTCTCCGAGCCCTCCAAGAGTGCGGCAAGATCGCGCATTGCGCCGGTTCTGACCAGCTGGTTCGGGAACTCTTGTTGCACGACGTCCGGGCAAAAGTAGGGCGACAGGTCGGTCCGGGCTTCGATGGCAGAAAGGTAAGCTTGGGCTCGTTCGAGTAACGTCACGTGGAACTCCTCTCCTCCCGTGGTCTGCCTCGGCAGCTTACATGAACCAGTGCTAACTCTGGGCCATGTCTGAAACCATCCTTGTGTGTGGCTACGGAGTCGGGATCTCGGACGCGGTGGTACGCCGCTTTGCGAAGGAGGGGTATCGCGTCGCGATCGTCGCGCGCAACGCCGAGCGTTTGAACGCTGCGGTGCGAAAATTGAGCGCCGAAAAGATCGACGTAAAGGGGTTTGCGTGCGACGTCGGAGACGTCGATGCCGTGAAGAAGCTGGTGGCCGACGTGCGAAGCAGTCTCGGCCCGATCAAGGTCTTGCATTGGAATGCCTATTCCGGCGGCGCGGGTGATCTGAAGATCGCCAGCGCGGATGAGCTGCGCTCGGTGCTCAACGTCACCGTGCACGGCTTGGTGGCAGCGGTGCAGGCAGCGTTGCCCGACCTCAAAGCGCAGAATGGCGCGTTGCTCGTGACCGGTGGCGGCTTCGCATTCTACGATCCGGCCGTGGATGCGGCAGCGACTCAATGGGGCGCTCAAGGTCTCGCGATCGGTAAAGCTGCGCAGCACAAGGCGGTCGGCCTGCTGAGCAAGAGCCTGCAAGCCGACGGGGTGTACGTGGGCGAAGTCGTGGTCACCGGCTTGGTGAAGGGCACCGCGTTCGACTCCGGCAACGCGACCCTCGAAGCCTCGACCATCGCCGAAAAGTTTTGGGAGCTCTATCGCGCACGCAGCGTTCACTCCGTGACGATTTGAGTCGTATTTCACCGCGGTGGGAGGTCGCTGCCAGCCACAGCGACTGACACCGCGGGGCGGAATGGCACCTGCAGGCTCGCCTCAGCCGCGTTTTTCCAGCGCTTTTTGCAAAGGACCAGCGCGGCCCCGGACTTGCTTAGCCGGTAGCCATAGCCATGAATCGTCGAATCAATCGCACGCTTGGGTTCGCTTTTTTTCTCATCGGCTCGTCACTCACGGGGGTTGCCGCCGCGGAAGAGCCGCTGACGCCGCCACCGCTGGAGACGAAAGGCAAGCCGCTGAATCCACCAGCACCAACGTCAGGTGTGACACCCAAGCTCGGTGGGCTGAGCGCGTTCGGTGGCGTGATGATCGTAGACATGGGGCCGGTCAACGATCGTTTACAGGAGCAAAGGGCTCTTTACCCCTCGGACTTGCCCGTGATCTTCCCGCTCTTGGGCGGCCAGGGGTTTGGCTTGTTCAGTCGCTTCGTGATCGGCGGTTCCGGGGCGGGTTTGCTGTCGCGCAGCGTGGATGCCGCCAATGATCGCAAGATCAGCGCCAGCGGAGCCTGGGGTACTTTCGACTTTGGCTACCAGCTGCTGCGCGTGAACGGATTCTTGATCGCACCCGTGCTTTCGTTGGGCGGCTACGGCATGAACGTGACGGTAGCGCCCAAAGGCGAAGTCAATTTCGACGAAGCGCTGCAGAACCCCACCCGAAGTCTGTCGCTCAGCAACAATGGCTTTCTGACGGGCGTATCCGTGATCGCACAAACGGTGATCCTTGGAAAAGGCGCGCAGGTTGCGGGGGCTCGCACGGGTTACACCCTCGGCCTGCGTTTGGGCGGACTCTATGGATTTCCGATTCACGGCTGGACGTCGAGCGGAGCGACGGTGAACGGCGATCCGCCCTTTGGCCTGCGAGGCGGCTACCTTGCGCTCTCACTCGGCGCGGGTAGCTGGTAATTCGGGAGAGACGGCGGCTCAGACCTCGAACAGTCCAGCCGCGCCCATCCCACCACCGATGCACATCGAAACGATGCCCAACCGGGCGCCGCGCCGCCGTAACTCATGAAGCAACGTGGCGGTGAGCTTAGCGCCCGTGCAACCGAGTGGGTGGCCCAACGCGATCGCGCCGCCGTTCACGTTCAGTTTGTCGTCCGGGATGCCGAGCTCGCGGCCGCAATACACCGCCTGCGCCGCGAAGGCCTCGTTGATCTCGAAAAGATCGATGTCTGCGATGCTGAGCCCGGTTTGAGCCAACAGCTTGCGGATCGCCGGAACGGGGCCGATGCCCATGATGTCCGGATCCACACCGGCGAGCGCGAAGCCCCGGATATGACCGAGCGGCTTCACACCGAGCTCGCTGGCTTTGGCATTCGAGAGCAAAACCGTGGCCGCCGCGCCGTCGTTGGTCGGTGAGCTGTTGCCGGCGGTCACCGAGCCATCCTGCTTGAATACGGGCTTCAATTTGCCCAGGACCTCGAGCGTCGTGCCCGGACGTGGGCACTCGTCGATCTTGAACTCCAACTCGGACGGCGCGGCACCCTCGAGCACGCGCGCCTTGACGGGGACGATCTCGTCGTTGAAACGCCCGGCAGCGATCGCGGCCAGCGCGCGCTCGTGCGAACGCACGGCAAACGCGTCTTGCGCCGCGCGGCTGACGTCGAAGCGCTGAGCCACGCGCTCCGCGGTGTGCCCCATGGCAATGTACGCTTCCGGATACTCGTCCATCAGCTTGGGGTTGAGGCTCACCTTGTTGCCGCTCATCGGCACCATCGACATCGATTCGACGCCGCCCGCGACCGATACCTGGGTCAGCCCCGCTTGCACGCTCAGCGCGGCATGCGCGATGGCTTGCAGGCCGCTAGAACAGAAGCGGTTGATCGTCTCGGCCGGCACGCTATTCGGCCATTTTGCCAAGAATACTGCGTTCCTCGCGATGTTGAGGCCCTGCTCCGCCTCCGGCATGGCGCAGCCGAGAATTACGTCGTCGACGTCTTCTGCCTTGAGGCCGGGCACGCGCTCGAGCGCGGCGACCATAGCGGTCGCCGCCAAATCCTCCGGGCGCGTATTGCGCAGCGTGCCCTTGAGCGCGCGACCGACCGGGGTACGCACGGACGAAGCAATGATCACATTGAGGGGGAATGCCATTTTCTTACCTCTAAACAGTTTCCGAAGCAGCCGACGCCGTGGCGTTACGTCCTCGAACTAGTTCCGGAGCGGCTTGTTGTTCATCAACATGAACTGCACGCGCTCTTGGCTCTTGGGCTCGCCGCACAGGGAGAGGAATGCTTCACGTTCGAGATCCAGGAAGTGCTGCTCGGGCAAGAGCGTGCCCGCAGCGACCGGTCCACCACACAAGATGTGTGCGACCTTGTTCGCAATCAAGGCGTCGTGTGCGGAGGCGAAGCCGCCTTCGACCATTGCCCAGATACGCGCGCCGATGGTCTTTTCTGCGTCGTAGCCCGCGGCGGGCAAGAGAGGCGGCAAGGGCGGCCGGTAGCCTGACCCTGCCAAGCCCAACGCTCGTTGTTTGGCTTCGAACAAAAGGCGCGCCGGGTTGAGCGAGATGCCGTCCGATTGCCGCAGATATTTCAGCGATTTCGCTTCCTCCGCGCTGGTCGCCACCTTGGCCATGGCGATGTTGAGCGAGGCCTGGCCGATGAACGGCAGCAAGTCCACGCCGCTCACGCCGAGGAGATCACTAGTGTAACGCTCGACCATGCGTAGGCAACCCCCGCCCGCGGGGACCAAGCCGACGCCGACTTCGACCAAACCCATGTAGGTCTCGGCTTGCGCTTGGCAAGCATCCGCGGCCATCGCCACCTCGGCGCCGCCACCGAGCGTGTATTGGAAGGGCGCTGCCACGACCGGGACTTTGGCGTAGCGCAAGCGCTGCATGGCATTCTGCAGGCTGGTCACGACGCCTTCGATTTGGCTCCAAGCTTTTTGCTGGGCGGCCATCGCGATCAGCATCAGGTTCGCACCAGCGCAGAAGTGCTCGCCCGAGTTACCGATGACCACGGCTTGGAAATTCTGCTCCGCGACGTCCGCGGCCTGACCGAGCATTGCGATCACGTCGTTGTCGAGCGTGTTCAGTTTGGTATGGAACTCGACGCACAGCACGCCGTCCCCGAGATCCACCAGCGACGCGCCGTGGTTCTTCTTCACCAGTCGCGATGGCTCGCTCTTCAACGCAGGTAGGCTGATTTGCTTGCTGTCACCGGCGACGGCACGCACGGCTTTCGCCCGCGAATCATAGAACGTCGGCGCCGCGGGGCCGCCCGCATAGAAGCTCGTGCGACCCGAGGCGAGCATGTTGTCGACCCATTCGGGAACGGCCAAGCCTTCTTGCTTCATGCGCGCGACCGATTCCGGCACGCCGATCGCATCCCAAGCTTCGAAGGGGCCCAGATCCCAATTGAAGCCCCAGCGCATCGCTTGATCGATGCTCACGATATCGTCCGCGATTTCACCCAAGCGACGCGCGCTGTAGATCAGCGTGCGTGAAAGCACGGCCCAGGCGAATTTGCCAGCGGCATCGGGTGCGTTGACCAGCTTCTGGAGGCGCTTCTTCGGATCTTCTTCGTTCTTGATCGCGCCGAGCGAGTCGAAGCGCACCTTTTCTTGGCTGCGGTATTCCTTGGTTTTGACGTCGTACACCAGTAACTCGCTGGGCGTCTTCTTGTAGAAGCCTGCGGAGCTCTTACGGCCAAGTCTGCCGGCCGCCAGCAAATCACGCACGAATTCCGGCACTTCGAAGGTGCTGCGCGCTTCGTCCTGGGTCAGCGAATCCAAGCAGTTCTTGGCGACGTGGACGAGCGTATCGATGCCCACCAAGTCACCGGTACCGAACGCGGCGCTGCTCGGTCTGCCCATCGGCTTACCGGTGATCTTGTCCACGGCTTCCAAGCTCAGCCCGGCTTCGAGCATTTGATGCATGGTCAGCATCATCGAGTATACGCCGATGCGATTCGCGACGAAGTTGGGCGTGTCTTTGGCGTCGATCACGCCCTTACCCAAGAATTCACCGAACTCCGTCATGCGCTGCATCACGGCTGGATCCGTCTGCGGCGCCTTGGCCACCTCGAGCAAGCGCATGTAGCGGACCGGGTTGAAGAAGTGCAGCACCAAGAAGCGCGACTTGAGCTCCGCGGGCAGAACCTCGACCATGCGCGCGATACTCAGGCCGCTGGTGTTCGACGCCAAGATTGCGTTCGGCCGCACGTAGGGCGCGATCTTTTCGAACAGCTTGCGCTTGATCTCCAAATCTTCGACCACCGCTTCGACGATCAGGTCGCACTCTTTCAAGCGCTCCAAGTGATCGTCCAAGTTGCCCGTGATTACCAAGCGTGCCGCGTCCGGCGTGAAGAATAGCGCCGGCTTGGCCTTGAGCGCTTTTTCCAAGCCGCCGTCCGCAAAGCGATTGCGCGCCTTCGGATTCGCGAGCTCTTCCGGCTTTAGATTGGGCGGCACGATGTCCAACAGGTGCGTGCGAATGCCCGCGCCCGCGAAGTGCGCAGCGATTGCGCTGCCCATTACGCCTGCCCCGATGACGCCTGCCGTTTGAATTCGTTCAGCCATCTTGCCTCTAAGCGTGAAGCTAGCCGAAGGGCATCGCCAGTGGCAAAGCCTGCACGTGACAATTCCGGTCGGCGCATGCTCGGCGTCCACCCCGCGGGCCGAGGAGCCACAGACCTACACTGTCGGCGCGGCGTTTGGAGTACGCTCTCTCCGTCATGTTCAGAAAGCTCGACCCCGAGCAAATCGTGGAGACCGCGAGTCGACTCGAGCGTCGAATCGAAGAGCGTTTCCCAGCGGCGGGGCTCGCGAGGCTTGCTCGGGAGCTGACTCAGGTCACGCGTGAGGCTCACGCGCTTTCAGTCTGGTTGGCTGCTCCGAACAAAGCGTTGCGAATCGGCGTGAGCCTGGCAATCTTCGCGCTGTTTGCGATTATTGTCGCGGCCGCGGCTACCCTGCGCGGCGAAACCGGCCCGCACAATTGGGCGGACTGGGTACAAAGCCTCGAAGCACTGGTCAACGACGCAGTGTTCGTCGGTATCGCGGTGTATTTCTTGCTCGGTTTGGAGGCCCGCCGCAAACGCGCCCGTGCACTCGAAGCCCTGCACGTGTTGCGCTCGCTCGCGCACATCGTCGATATGCACCAGCTGACCAAAGATCCCGAGCGCACCGTTGCAGGTGGTCCCAGCACGCCGTCTTCACCCGAGCGCTCCATGAGCGCCTTCGAGCTCACGCGCTACCTCGACTACTCGACCGAGCTCCTCGCCATCATCAGCAAGGTCGCCGCGCTTTACGTGCAAGAACTGGCCGACCCCATCACCCTCACCGCCGCCAACGCCGTCGAAGATCTCGCCGTAAACCTCTCCCGCGCCATCTGGCAAAAGATCGTGATCCTCGACCGCGTCACGCCACCGTCGACGGCTGCTTCTGGTTGATGGTCATTGCGCGACGACCAAGCCGTCGGAGCCTTCGGCGTCCCGGACGAGGTGAGGCGGGCACGGCCTTCCTCGCCTCCGCCAAGGTAACCAGCTTTCTTCGCGCAGCCGCAAACATGACTTGTTGCTCCGCGAATCTCCTTTCGACCATAAATAGCCCGCTGAAAGTTGGATGGACGCCGAGTGAGCTACGCGAAGCGGCGCGAGGGCCGCGCCCGCTAACCCAAACTCAATGCACGGGGTTCGTCGTGTCGACGGCTGCCAGCACCTCGTTCGCGTGCACGGCTGGATCCACGTCGGGCCAAACCTTCGCGATTCTGCCGCTCGGGTCGACGAGGAACGTGACGCGAGCGGACATGCCGAGCGGGCTCGACACGCCATAAGCTTGGGCGACCGCACCGCTTTCGTCCGCCACGAGCGAGAAGGGGAGCTGATGATTCTTGCGGAACTCAGCGTGCACTTCGCTCGAGTCGCGCGACACGCCGAAGATGGTCACTTGGCGCTCTTGGTAGCGCGTGAAGGCGTCGCGAAAGGCGCAGGCCTCCTTGGTGCAGCCGGGCGTGCCGTCTTTGGGATAAAAGTAGACGATCGCTGGGTGGCCGCGAACTGCGGACAAGCGAGTCGCTTTGCCCTCGGGAGTTTCGCCGACGACCTCGGGAGCCATGGCGCCGACAGGCAACAACCCGCTACCACCGTCGGGTCGCACGATCGGGGCGCACGCGCAGACAGCCAGGGTCAGGGCCGTCAGGGAACCGGTAACCACGTTCACGCAACGGAGTGTAGCGCTTCACGCCGCGAGCGGGGGCGAAAGCGCGCGTATGCGGGGACGGGGCGCTACTCGGGGTGATCGCGCAGGAAATCTTGCAGCCGACCGAGCGCGGCGTCCCATTGTTGGGAGATTTGGTGCAAATGTTGGCGGGCTTTTTCCAGGCGTTGGGGCCGCAATTCCCAGATTCGCTCGCGCCCTTTGCGAGTGTCGTGCACGACACCCGCGTCAGCCAAGGCGCGCAGGTGTTTGGTGATGGCTTGGCGCGTCACGTCCGAACCTTCACTCAAGCGCACGATCGAGAGCGGCCCTTCGCTCGACAAGCGAGAGACGAGCTTGAGTCGTGTTTCGTCGCCCAACGCCGCGAATAGCGGCGCGGCCTCACTGACCTTGAGCGCGGAGCTAGCGCTGGCTGACATGGCGTTCGATATTTTCGAGCTGCGCTGACCACCCGGAAGAGTTGTTGCGGAACGCTTCCGCGCGACGCTCGGCCGGCAAACGCGAAAAGCCCGACTCGACGATGGTGAGCTGCGTGCCCTTGGCGTCGGGGGCTTCGTCCAGCGAGAATTCGACCAAGGTCATCGGCTCGGCGGAGTAATCTTTGTTCGGGTCGATGGCGTTGGGGCGCCAGCGATAAGAAAAGTAGCGCTCGGGCACGAGTTCGACGATTTGCATCTCTACCTTCAGGTGCTCGTAACCCGGATAAGTGATTTGCCCGACGATGGTGGTGCCGGCATGGAACGCGCCCTCCAGACGAACGCGGAACCACTGCCCGAATTCCGCCGCGTCGCTGAGCGCGCGCCAAACCCGGGCTCGCGAGGCAGAAAGCACGATTTTCTTTTCGATTCGGTCATTTTCGAGCTCGGTCATGGGCAACTCCTGGGTTGCATATTGCTCGCGATGCGAGGGACGCGCAACCAAAAAGTTGCGTATTCGCAGGGCTGCTCGCCCCGACCCGGGAAGCCCTCAGTGCTGGAGTGCGAGCTGGGTGTTGCGCGAGAGGCGCGCGACGGCTTGCGCGAATGCAGCCGGCTCGATGGGCTTGGCGACGTGTAGTTGAAAGCCTTCGGCGAGCGCGCGACGTTGATCTTCCTGGCGGGCATAGGCGGTGACGGCCACCGCGGGCACGCGTTGAGCGCGTTCATCCGGCAACGCTCGGACTGCGCGCACCAGCTCGTAGCCGTCCATGCCCGGCATGCCGATGTCGGAGACGAGTACGTCGGGATAGTCGCGCACGATGATCGACAGAGCTTGCTCGGCCGAAGAGGCCGCAAAGGTGATCGCCTCGCATTTTTCCAGAATGCTCACTACGAGATCGCGCGAGTCATCGTCGTCGTCCACGACGAGCACGCGGATGCCACGCAGCTCTGGGGCAGTGAGTCGGCTCGGAGGCTCGAAATCATGCACCGGGTTCACGCCGATGCTCGGCGCGGGCGAGTTGCGCGAACCCGCGTACGGCAAGCGCACCACGAACCGCGAACCGCGCTGTAAACCCGGACTTTCGACCTTGATCGTGCCGCCATGCAGCTCCACCAAGTGCCGAGCGATGGCGAGGCCGAGACCGAGGCCGCCGTGCCGGCGCGCGAAGCTCCCGTCGGCCTGTCGAAATCGGTCGAAGACGAACGGCAAGAACTCGGGATCGATGCCCTGGCCGCTGTCGCTGACCACGATCTCGACGCTGCCGTCCACGCGCGCCACGCGCACCGTGATCTTACCGTCCTTGTTCGTGAATTTCGTGGCATTGGAGAGCAGATTCCAAACGATCTGCTGGACGCGGGTGGCGTCGCCCAAGATCTGTCCGGCGCCCGGGTCGAGGTCGACCTCGAGCTGGATGTGCTTGGCTTCGATCGCTGGCTTGGCACTTTCGATGGCAGCGCCGACGACGCGGATCGGTTCGACCGGGCGCACTTCGAGCCTCATCTGGCCGGAGACGATGCGCGATACGTCGAGCAGGTCTTCGACTAGTCGCGATTGAGCCAGGACGTTCCTTTGAATCACCTCGAACGCATGCTCGAGCTTGTCGGGTGGCAGGGTGTTGTTCGTGAGCAGCTGCGACCAACCGAGCATGGCGTTCAACGGCGTACGCAGCTCGTGCGAGACGGTGGCCAAGAATTCGTCCTTCGCGCGGCTGCTGGCTTCGGCTTCGAAGCGCGCGTGCTCGGCTGAAGCGCGAGCCGCTCGCTCGGCGTCGAGCAGACTGCTACGCGCGGCTTCGACCCGCTTGCGATCGGAGATGTCGACCAGCGCGACGACGCAGCCCAGGATCTTCGTCGTCTCGTCCAGCAGCGGTGCGGCGGTGCATAGAAAGGACTGCACCGGACGGCCGCCGATGGCCAAAGTCATTTCGCGCCCGGCGGTGGTGTTTCCGCGCAGCGCGGCCAGTACCGGGTGCTCTTCCTCTTCGTTGTTCGTTTGGAAGGGGAAGGCGTGGAAAAAATGTCGCCGGAGCACGCGCGCGCCAGCGATCGTGCGCGCCGCGGCGCTGGCACGCATGATCACGCCGTTCACGTCGCAGACGATGATCGGCTCCGCGCTTTGCTCCAAAATGGCGTTGGCCAAGCGCTCGGAAGCAACGATCTGCTGGTTCTTCTTTTGTTCAGTCAGATCCGTGACGATGACCGACAATCCGGGATCCTCACCCGCGCTGTTTCGAGCTACCGAGAGATAGACCGGGCGCTCGTTGCCGATCGCGTCACACAGCATCAGTTCACCGGAGCCAGCTCGTGCGCCGGCTCCTTCGAGCAGCGCGCTCAGCAAGTGCTCCTGGCGATGGACCACGAACTCAGCGAGCGTTTTGCCAATCACGCGCTCGAGCGGCGCAGCGACCATTTCCGCGAACGCCGCGTTCGAGTACAGCACGATGCCCGAAGCGTTGACCAGCAGCGCGCCCTCGTTCATCGTCTCGACCAGCCGCCGATAGCGGTGCTCGGAGCCCTCCAAGGCGTAGACCTTGGGGCCGTCCGGCGAGGAGACGACCAAAGCCTCGACATGACCGTCGCGAATGGCGGCCAGGGTCGATTCGGCTTCTTCCAGGCGCACCAAGAGGGCCCCGACGTCGACGTTCGACTCAGCCGCTGCGGGTGGAGGGGCGTCCTTGGCCATGTTCCTTCGGTTTTAGATCGAGACCGACGAGCACTCGGTGTTCATTGGATAGGTCCCCGACGATTCGTCGCAGTGGTGCGGGGAGCTTTTTGATTAAGGTCGGCACGGCGATAATCTGCTCGTTCTTCGCCAATACGGGTTGCTGAAAGACGTCGATCACCGTCAGCTCATAGCGCCCTTTGAGATGCTCTTCGCAGATCGCGCGCAGATTTTCCACCGCCTTGCTCGATGCGACCGTGGTGCCCGCGATATACAACCGCAGCTCGTACCGTTCCGAGCCCGCACGTTCGATCGCGGTTTCGTAGGCCGCCGTAGACGGTCTGGTTTTCGTCACTTGGCACGTCGTGTTTCTGGCTTGATCGGCACGAGGTTCAGACCGACCACGACTCGTTCGGTGTTGGTGAGATCACCGATGATTTTCTTGACCGGGGGTGGCAATTTTCGAACGAGGGTTGGTATGGCGATGATTTGGTCCCCCTGCGCGAGCGTCGGATTTTTGAGCAAGTCGATGACTTCGATCGAGTAGCGCCCCTGCAGGTGCTCTTCGCAGATCTGTTTGAGATGTTGGAAGGCCTGTACGCATTTTGGCGTTTCGCCTGCGACATACAACCGTAAATTCCAACGCTCTGCGTCGTCGCCGTCCAATTGCGCGGCTCGCGGCCCCGACGGACGAGGCGTTTTTGTACGAACGGGATAGTCAGCCATGTTCACGCTCCCCCGCCGTTGCTGGTCGGGCGGCTCCCAGAGTCGGTGCGCAGTTGAGACAAGGAGTCGCGGTCGATGCGCACGGCTTCTGCCGCGTCTCGTGAGCTGCGCAATTGGCGCGCCACCTCCTCTTCGTGCGCCGCATATTCGGCTCGCAGCGCGGCGATTTGCGCCTCCAAGGTCTCACGCTTCAGTTCGAGCAAGCGTTCGCTGCGCGCCGCCTCGGCCGCCAACTCCCGTTCTTCCCGAGCCCGTCTGCGATTCTCGGCCAACTTGGCCGAGCCAATCAGCACGCCGTCGCTGCTGGAGTACACGTCGGCGAGGGCAAGCCCCGTCTTCGAAATGATTAGTTCTCGCACTTGGTTGGAGTGACTCATGCCTCTGGACTTCAGTAGATAGAGGGCCCGGTTGCGCTCGCCGGCGACCTCGAGATCTCGCACTTCGATCCACGTATCTATCAGGGAAGAAATGCCGATGTCGGTTTCGCCACTGGTCAGCGGTGTCGAAAGGCAAGTGACCAGGCCAGTGATCTGTTGCATCTTCAGCCAGTCGAAGAGCCGCACCAACATTGCCTTGATTTGCTGTGAGCTCCCGGACGACATGAAGCTCGAAATCGGATCGAGGATTACCGTGCTCGGTTTGAACTCAGCGATGGCCTTGTGCATGCTCACCAGGTGCATCTCGAGCCCGTATAGGCTCGGTCGCGTCGCTCGTAGCTGCAGCAGTCCGCGATCGATCAGCTTTTGGAGATCGAGACCCACGGAGCGCATGTTGCGCACGATCTGCGAGGGTGACTCTTCGAACGCGAAGAGCAGACAGCGTTCGCCTCGCTGGCAGGTAGCGTTGGCCAGTTGGGCCGCCAAGATGCTCTTGCCGCAGCCCGCCGATCCCGAGACCAAGATGGTGCTGGTTCGGAAGAAGCCGTCGCCGCCGAGCATGCCGTCCAAGCTTGGAACACCGGAGGAAACGCGTTCGTCACTGACGCGGTAGTCGAGCTGCAAGCTCGTCGCGGGCAGCACCGAGAACCCGGAATCATCGATCAAAAACGGGTATTCGTTCGTCCCGTGGCTCGAGCCTCGATACTTGACGATGCGCAGCAAGCGCGTGGCTGATTGATCAGACACATTTTGCCCGAGCAAGATCACGCAATCGGAGACGTATTCTTCGAGGCCTTGGCGCGTGAGGCGACCATCGCCCGACTCAGCCGTGACCACAGCGGTGATGCCACGCTCCTTGAGGAAGCGGAACAAGCGCTGAGTTTCGGCACGCACCACGGAATCGTCCTTGAGCGTACTGAACAATACCTCCAACGTGTCGATTGCGACTCGCTTGGCACCCACGGCGTCGATGGCTTGTTCGAGACGCACGAACAGGCCATCGAGCGAATAACCGCCCGCCTCTTCGATCTCGGCGGGATCGAGGTGCACGTAGTCGACTGCGAGCAGTTTTTGCGCCTGCAGTCGTTGCAAATCGAAACCCAGGGACGCAACGTTGCGTGCCAAATCGTCGGCCGTCTCTTCGAACGCGACGAACACGCCGGGCTCGCCGAGCTCCGCGCCACGCACCAAGAACTCCACGGCGAAGATCGTCTTGCCCGAGCCCGGGCCACCGCAAACCAAAGTCGAGCGCCCCTTGGGGAGCCCACCACCCGTAATTTGATCGAAGCCAGCGATGCCGCTCGGTGTCTTCTCCACCGCTGCGGGGCTGACCGCCTCAGTCAAAGCCATGCGTCCGAATATTGCAGAAGCCGTGCCGAGGACGACGGCTCGTAAATGCGTCATTTCCGTCGCACTATCGGGCACTTAACGCTGTCTAACTCGTGCCATTTCGCCACACTTCCACGTGCCTGTGAGCATTCCTGACATGCTCGAGATGAGCTC
>Ga0164307_10000007_pt1 | contig 87250 bp, 73 predicted proteins | sample Whisoiple_243_MG_FD_110214 | JGI IMG/M metagenome (GOLD analysis project Ga0164307, IMG submission 110214) | Soil microbial communities amended with fresh organic matter from upstate New York, USA - Whitman soil sample_243_MG | ecosystem: Environmental > Terrestrial > Soil > Unclassified >...
CCCCACTGGCGGGTGCCAGCAAGCGTTGGACAAACTCGTCAACGACGACGCCGTGCTACGGGCGACTGCAACGTTTCTACGCACTGCGGTCACTCGTAACACTCCGTTCGATCGATTCCTTGCTGGTGCCGACTCGTTGACCTCACGCCAACGGCGGGGCGCCAAGCTCTTCTTCACCAAAGCCGAGCAAGGCGGAGCCGGCTGCTTCTGTTGTCACAGTGGTCCGATGCTCAACAAGCAGCCCAACGACCCGGATGTCACCGGCATCGGAGAATTCGTCGAGCAGAACTTTTTCAACTTGGGTATCGGCGATCATCCCGTGCAGGCGCTGAACGCCCTGCGCAGGGGACATCTTCAGTTCGATCGTCGAGGAAATCCGCTCGCACATGGCGAGGACACCGGACGCCAAGAGATCACGCACGACCCAAATCACGCGTACAAATTTCGCAGCTTGACCCTGCGGCAGCTTAAAGACGCAAGGACGTTCTTCCACAACGGCTCGTTCACCGACGTCCGAGACGTGGTGAGCTACTTCAACGACGGCGTCCCTCAGGATCGACAGTTTGCGGGTCAGGCCAGGACCCTGGAGCCACGTTTTACCAATCCCCGCGGGAAAGGAACTCCGCGCGGTCTTGGACTGAGTGACGATCAAGTCGACGCGGTCGCCGATTTCCTCGAAAACGGCTTGTACGATCCCGGATTTGCGCAGGCTTTCCAACCCAACGAAGCTGACCTGAGCTACTCGAAAAACCGCCCGGAACTGGCGGTGCTGGGCGCGAAGGATGGACAACTCCTCAGCGGTCGCGCGGTGGACAACGACGATCCACTTTCCCGTCGAGATGAGGGTCTCGAATTTCTCGACGTGACACCGCAAGTGCGGGTCGAGCGGATCGACAGCGATCATTCTGGCAGTAGAACCGAAGACGTTTACCGTCTTACCAACATCAGTGACTCGCTGGTTGATACTCACTTGTTGGTCATCGTTCGTGGGCTGCCGGCACGAGTGCGGCTCACGAATGCGAGTGGAAGCACTCGCAACGGCGAGCCGTACATCCGCGTGTTCCTGCGAGCCGGCGTGCTACAGCCGGGCGAGCGCATCACGCAGCGCTTGGTGTTCAGCGACGTCGGGCGCTGGAGACTGCCGCCTTACAGGATTGAGCTTCTGTCTGGACAGGGCAACCCTTAGCGCTTGGACGGAGGCCGAGAGGAGCAGATCCTCCCGGCCTTTTGGTCTTCCAGAGAGGCGCTGCTCCAGGCTTCCGCCCCACGAGCGCCCGCGGCGCTAGCCTAGCGAGCCGTCCTAGGGAGATGCTCTGGCCGTTTGACACCGAGTTTCTGCATGCGACTGCGAAGGGTGCTGGGGCTCACGCCCAGAAGCTTCGCCGCGCCCCGCTCGCCCTCGATCCTCCAATTGGTCGACGCCAGCACTGCCTCGATGTGACGTCGGCCGGCTTCTTGTAGCGAGCCTAGGGAATCTGCGCCGGCAGAAGCGGCACTCACCTCCTGGTTGATCTTCGAATCTCGACCAGCGACTTCGCTGGCAGCGGGTGGTGATGCCGGCGCGCGCAATTGTTCCGCGAGAACCAACGTGCTGCCGGGTGACAGGATCACTGCGCGCTCGATCACATTTTGCAACTCGCGGATGTTGCCTGGCCAAGGATAGTTGACCAATTGGCTCAGCGTTTCCTCGCCGATTCGAGCAATGTGCTTGCCCATTTTTGCGGCCAGCTTTTGCACGAAGAAAGTCGCCAGCAGCGGAATGTCACCAGCGCGGTCGCGCAACGCCGGTGCTCGCAGCGGCACGACGTTGAGGCGATAGAAAAGATCCGCGCGGAACTTGCCTGCGCGGACTAGCTCGGCAAGATCGCGGTTCGTCGCTGCCACGACGCGTACGTCCACCTTGAGCGTAGTACTGCTTCCGAGCGGCTCGAACTCCTGCTCCTGCAATACTCGCAGCAGTTTCACTTGCGTATCGAGAGGCAGTTCGCCCACCTCATCGAGGAAGATCGTGCCGCCGTTCGCGAGCTTGAAACGTCCGTCGCGATTGGCGATTGCGCCAGTGAAGGCTCCGCGGATGTGGCCGAACAGTTCACTGTCGACGAGCCCTGCCGAGATCGCCCCGCAATTCACCTTCACTAGCGGGCGATGTCGGCGCGGACTGCGATCGTGAAGCGCCCGAGCAAGGAGTTCCTTGCCCGTTCCCGTTTCACCGAGGATGAGCACCGTGGATTGGGTCCGACTGACCTGTTCGATTTGCCTGAGCAAGTCCAAAAGCGTCCGGTCATTGCCCACGATTTCTCCAAAGTTGTGCTCGCTCCTGATTTCCTCCTGCAAATACGAGTTTTGCTCTTCGAGGTGGGCCTTCTCCTGTTCCGTCGTCACGCGCTTCGTAATGTCCAGGAACATCGTGCGCGTATGGCTGCCGTCCGGACTAGGGCGCGACCACCACTCAATCCAAACCGGCCTGCCGTCCTTGCGCCGCAGCTCCAGCACGACCCCGCTCGTGTCGATACCATTGCCGACAGCCTCGAGCGCTTCGCGCACCCGCGCTTGCGCCTCCGGCGTGTCCGGTACGAAGTCCTTGCCGTAGGTGCTTGGTACATCCTCGGGTTTGATGCCGAGGATCTTCATGGCCGTACGATTCGCGCGGATGAACTTCGAATCGATCCCCTCATTCACGTAGGCGATCGGAGCTTCGTCGAACAGGTCTCGGAGGCGCTCCTCGCTTTCGATGTGCTTCTTTTGCAGGTCAGTCACGTCGCGTGACGAAGCGAGCAATCGTTCCACTTGGCCACTCTGGTCAACGATTGCGCTCACGACCACGTGAAACCACATTGGTCTCTGCGTCTGCGTGGTCGGAAAAAAACCGACGAAGCGGCCGATGTTGCCGGCCCGCGCGGCTTCGACCGCCGCTCGCGCGGCTGTGCGATCTTCGCCCTGCCAGAAATCGATCCACGAGGTGCCGACCAGGGGTTTCAGATCGCAAATCTCCAGGACCGCCATGCCGCCTGCATTCATCGACAGCAAGCGGCCGTCGAGATCCAGCACTTTGATGCAATCTGGACTGCCTTCAATGAGACGCGCTTGGAACGACTCGTCCGGTCCCTCGGGTGCCATCGCCTATGGTCACTTGCGTAACACCAGCGGCGACGGCGATCAAACGTTTGCCTCGTGCGATAGAGTAACGTGGACGAACTCGACAAAGCGCCTGCGGTAGCGTGATCAAGGAGCCCCTACTGCGCCAACGAGTGAGTCACTCCGGGCGGTGGTCGTCACGTCGCTACCATTCCCATGCTTCAATCCAGCGTGATCGTCTCGCGATCGTCCGGCACCACGCAGGTCCAACCAAAGGTATCTCTCAATCGGCGACGGAGAGCGTCGGACGCGGCCGGTTCGCCGTGCGTGATGAATACTCGTCGCGGTGAAAGACTGCTGCCCTGGAGCCAAGCGCAGAGTTCGGAGTAGTCCGCATGTGCGGAGAGGCCTTGTGCCTGCGTGATTCGCGCGCGAACGGGGACGTAGCGCCCGTGGATCTTGAGCTCATCGCTGCCATCAGCGAGCAGTCGACCCCGGGTGCCCGCACTTTGATAGCCGACCAGGAGCACCGTATTCCGTGCGTCCGGGAGGAATCGCGCCAGGTGATGCAAGACTCGCCCACCAGTTGCCATCCCGCTAGCCGAAATGACGATCATCGGACTGTTCGAGGCGTCGATTGCCTTCGAGTCATCCGAGGTCTTCGAGAACGTCGCTAGTTCGAACATCGAGCGGCATTCCTCGCGTGTCAGTCGGTGCTCTTCCTCGTGTGCGCGAAACGTTTCCGTCGCGTCGATCGCCATCGGGCTATCCAAGAACACGGGCAAGTCGGGGATCCGGTGGGTCTTCTTGAGCACGTCCAAGATGTGTAGGAGGTGCTGAGCGCGACCCACGGCGAAAGCCGGGATAACTACGACTCCACCCTGTTCGGCGGTTCGATTCACGATGCTGGCGACGAGCTCGCTCGGGTTCTCTTGCGGATGGCGCCGGTCGCCGTAAGTCGACTCGAGCACGAGGTAGTCCGTCTCAGACAGAGGCTCCGGGGGTTTCATGATCGGATCTACAGGGCGTCCCACGTCGCCAGAGAAGGTGAGGCGAGTTCCGTCGATGCTCAACGCCACGCAAGACGAGCCAACGATGTGCCCGGCCCGCGTGAACTTTGCCGTCACCCCGTTGGCCGCTGCGAACGTCTGGTCGAAGGGGACCGTGCAGAGTTGCTCGAGGCAGCGCTCCGCTTGTTGACGGGTGTAGAGTGGCTCTGGATTCGCGTGACGGGAGTAGCCGAATCGAATGGCGTTGCGTGTCTCCTCCTCCTGTAAGAAGCCCGAATCGGGCAGCAGAATCTCGAGCAGGTCGCGCGTGCCGGGGGTGCAGTACACCGGGCCGCGAAAGCCCATGTTGCACAAGCGAGGCAGGTACCCACTGTGGTCCAAGTGGGCGTGCGTGAGCACCACGGCGTTCAGCCCGGCAGGCTCGAAGCCGGGTGCTCGCCAGTTCCGTTCACGCAGCTTCTTGTAGCCTTGGAAGAGGCCGCAATCGAGCAATACTCGTTCGGGTCCGTGCTCCAGTAAATAGCGCGAGCCGGTGACGGTTCCTGCGGCTCCGAAGAAGCCGAGAGAGAGGGGGGCAAATGACATCTGCTCCAAACTGAGCAAGATGTGCGCCGTTCAAGCTCGCAGCTCCTCAGTGACCTCCTGAAGCAGCGCGAGAGCAACGGTTAGCTTGCGAAAGAACGATGGATCGTGTGGCACGAACAAGAATCTGCGATGCCGAGACCACAGCAACTTCAGTTGGGCATCCAAATGTCGAGCTTGCTCCAATGACTCTCGCCTGACGGGATTCCCACCCTCGATCGATAAGCCCGCAACGGCCGCAGTCTCGAAGAATACAACTGCGTCGTACCGAGCGAGCTCCGCTTCGAGTGACGTGCTCATGGCTAGAAAATATTCGTCACTGCCATCCGGCCAATAGGCAGCACCATCGATGGTGCCGCGGTCACACAACAAGACGCGCCCGGGGTAGAGCGCCGCCTGTACGTCCTCGAGGCTGCGCTGCACGTGGAAGATGGCAGTCTGCGTCGAGCGCACGGCGTCGAGCTGCGGGGCGCGCGGAAAACCACCGCCGAACAGGATGGTTGCTGATTCGGGCACAATGACCACTTGCTCGCCGAGCTCGCGCCGGAAGAGATCTGCGGCGGTGGTTTTGCCTCCGCCCGGACCGCCGGTCATCGCGATTCGACAGCGAGCTTTGGGAGCGGAGCTCATTGCACTCGAGACCCTCGCCATCATCGTGGGCTGGTCGCCTGCGCGCAGCTTTTGCGCGCAGACGCAATCGGTGCATTTGCCATCAGTCTCGCAGCGCCAGCTTCACGAAGTCGCTCTCGGCGAGGATGCCAACGAGCTTTTTGCCCTCGACGACGACCAAGCAGCCAATCTTCTTCTCGAACATGATCCGCGCTGCCTCCCTGAGTGGAGTGGAAGGCGTCACGGTCGCGACCTCGGTCTTCATGGCTTCTTTCAGCACCAGCAGGTCCATGGCGCGATCCTTGGCGTGCGAGCCAAACCCCAGTGCGCGCAGCAATCCACTGTGGAATAGGTCCCGCTGGCTGATGATTCCCGCCAGTGAGCCGTCTTCATCGACGATCGGCAAGTGGCGAATGCGTCCAAGCCTCATCACATCGTCGGCGACCGCGAGTTTTTCGTTGCGGTCGAGCGTCACGACGTCTTTGGTCATTACGTCTCCAACCAGCAAATCCTTGGCATTCATGAACTCCGGTTGGTGCACGGCTCGTGCCAGCCCACATCCTCGTCAGCACTGGTAAACGCGAGAAGAGGTGTTGTTTCTTGCGCTCGAAACGCAAGATTTGCACGTAACCCGGACGAGATGGTTGGCAGCATAGGCTGGTTCACCGCGACGAATTGAGTCGAACCGTGCGGCGCATGTCTTGCACTGGGGAGCTCCAGTGCCGCTCGGACCTCGCTACTCTTCGTTGCTCGTCACCGCGCTGACGGCATTCACGTGGTGCGCGAGCGCTCGTGCCCAGTCGTCGGAAGACGTGCCCGACACGTTCGAGTACACGACACCGACTAAGAAGAACTACTTGCGCGCGGTGCTCGAGCTGGGCGCGCTCACGACCGTGGGCGTGGCCTGGTACACCATCGACGTTCGGCAAGGCCAGGGCATCGGCTACCGCTGGCAAATGTTCCAGAAAAAGCTGTCTGGAACCGCCATTGCGCATGATGACAACGCATTTGGTACCAACTTTCGCGGGCACGGACTCGGCGGCAACATCTACTACGGTTCTGCGCGCAGCAATCACCTGAGCATCGGCGAGTCATTCGGTTTTGCGGTGGCCGGCGCCGTTCTCTGGGAATACTTCGGAGAAATCGGCGAGATCGTGAGCGTCAACGATCTGATTGTGACGCCGCTCACGGGCATTGGGTTGGGTGAGCCGCTGACGCAGTTCTCGGCCTTCTTCGATCGACAGAGCCCGAGCGCACTCAATCGCACCCTCGGAACGGTGTTTGGCCCACTCAAGACCATCAACGACGTTCTGGATGGCTCGACGTTGAGTCGGTCATCGACTCGTCGCACCGATTGGCACCTGTTTTCGCTGGCAGCCTCGGCGGCTTGGACGCGCAGTGAGTTTCGAATGCCCGCCCTGTCGGTGAGCACGCACACGGACTACCGCATCGACGTCTCGGAACGCTTGGCTCGACTGCCGGACTACGACGGGGCCGGTCGACACGCTCGATGGTTCGACGACGCCAATCTGTCGGGGATGTCACTGGGCGTCGCGTTCGGGGCACAAGGACTGCGCGACTTCGCTTTTGCCGCGCATTTCGTACCTTTTGGCTACTACCAGCGCGACGTGCGCGGGACAGCGGACGATCTGCACGGCAGCGGCTGGGTGCTGGGTTTTCGCATGGGCTACCGCTACCTGGTCCATGAATATGCTGCGGTTCCACAGGCGTCGCTCGATCGTACGGCCTTCGTAGAACCGTTAGGCGCGTTGTTCGAAGCCAACATCGAATTGGGCGACGTGTCGCTCAGTTCGCATCTGGCCGTCACCGGAATCTACGGTGGAGTTCATCCCCTCGCGAGCGACGCCTACGGTCCCAATCGCGAAGCGTTGCAGTCGGTGCTGCGTCAATTCGACTACTATTTCGGCGCTGGTGGGCAGCTGGAGAGCTCGCTCGGTTTGCGCGTTTTGCGGCTCGATTCACAGCTGAGTCTGCTGGGGCGAAGCTTCGTGTGTGTGGACGAGCACGCAAGTCTGCCGATGAGTGACGCCTGGAGCCAACTGCGTTGGACGGTTGGCTATCGCATCCACCCTGGCTGGGCACTGCGACTGTATTCCGACGAGCTGCTGCGCACCGGCAAGCTCGGCTCTGCTCGTGCGCGAGCCAACGAAGTTAGCGCTGGCCTCGAGGCTCGCGCGAGTTTTTGAGAGGCAACGATGACTGTATGGAACTTGAAGTCAACGAAGCTTGCGCCCGCGCTGGCAGTCTTGATCGCGACGGTGTGCTTCACCGGCAGCGCGAGCGCACAAGTGAGCCGTGCAGACTGGGACCAGCGCTACGAGAAGGCGCGCCACCTGCTCGTCTCGGGTGATGAAGCCGAAGCCGCTCCAGAATTCGAGCAGCTCAGCCTGCTGGCGCCAACCGAGGAAGACGCACATCGGGCTCGCGAACTCGCTGAAATCTGCCGCGCGAAGCTGAGCGCAGAGGTGGATGCGGGTTACCTGCGCAGCAGCGGTGAACTGACATTCCTGTATTCGACGGCCTTCGTCTATGGCCTCGGCACCAGCGCATGGGTCGCGATGATGACCCAGCCCAAGAATCTGGGTGGTGCGGTGCTCCCGTTCGCGGTGCTGACCACCGCCGCGGTGGGCGGTGTTTCATTGGCCGACAACTATCGTCCCTTTCGAAGAGGCGTGCCGCAGTCGATCGCCAGCGGCGCCTATTTGGGCTTCGGCGAGGGGATCTGGTTGGTCGGTATCCAGCACGCTGGCGCGACGCGGCGTGACGACGGCTCGGCCTGGGATGGTAAGCGAGTGGCGTCGGCGCTTTGGGGCGGGGCCACGCTCGGTGCCATCGGCGGCGGCGTGATCGGTGCGTTGCGTCAGCCGACGCCGGGTCGCGTTTCCTTCACCCTCTCGACCAGTCTGTGGGGCGGACTCGTGACGAGTTTTGCTGCAGCTGCGTTCGTCAGCGACGACAGTCGGCGCACGGAGCAGGCCTTCACGCTCGGGATGGTTGGCTACAACGTCGGCCTCGTCGGCGGCTTGATTTTCGCACCGAGCATCGCGCCGAGCGTCGCGCGAGTGCGCTTCGTCGACCTCGGTGGGATCGGCGGAGGGCTGATCGGCGCAGGCGTGTATACGCTCGCGGCCGGCGGCGGCGAGTCACGGGCGAGCCTTGGGGCCGCGAGCCTCGGCACGGTCGCCGGCTTGGCCTTTACTTGGTGGGCGACATCGGAGATGCCGGGCGATCCGCCGAAGCAAGGGCGCTCGCTCGCCTTGCTGCCGAGCCTGGTTCGTACGCGCGACGGTTGGCTGGCGACGGTCTCCGGGGAGCTGTGACTTGTCTGCCTGGCTCCGGTCTCGTCAACGCGCGCTGGCCGCGCGTCGAAGCCTATTCATAGGCATTCTTGCCTTTGGCGGGCTGTGCACGGTGGCTATGCCGTGCCGCGCGGACGATGCCAACGAATCGGAACTGCCGTTGCTCAGGTACCGCAAGCAGCCATCGTCGCATTACTTTCGCGTCACGCTCGAGGAGTTGGCGATCTTGAGCATCGGGGTGGGTCAGTATTGGTACAACCGCGAGGAGAATTCGCGCGATTGGCAACTGAACTACGACTGGCCGTCCCTTCGTGCGCGCCTCGACGGTGAGGCCTATGCGTTCGACACGAATGGCTTCGATACCAACTTCCTATTTCACCCCGTGGCAGGCACATTCTACTATTTGGCTGCGCGCTCCAATCGCATGACCCCGCTGGAATCCCTAGCCGTCGCCTTTGGCGCTTCGGCCATTTGGGAGTTCTTCGGCGAGTTCCAAGAGAAGATCAGCGTCAACGACGTCGTTGTCACGCCAATGGCCGGAATGGCTTGGGGCGAGACGCTGACCCAGTTAGGTGCGTATTTCTTGCGCCAATGTCCGTCAGTTTCGAATCAGGCGTTGGGAACGGTGCTGGCCCCTTTCTCCGTGCTCCACGACGCGGTCGACGGTGCCGAGCGTTTGACCGTGTGCGACGGTGAGCCGCCCTCGACGCACCGCTTTCGCCTCTACGTCCAGGGCGGCGAGACTTGGAGCGAGGGGCAGTCGCCTTACGGTGTGCTGCACACGGGTCTCGAGACAGAGGTAATTCATCTGCGGGGCTTTGCCCGGCTCGGCACTGGCTCTTCGACCTTCACCGACGGGAACGTGTCTCGACTGCGCTTCAACGCAAGCTTCTCCGATTTAGACTCGATCAACGTGTCGGACTTGTCGTTCCTCACACAGACCGTGATCGCCGGGTTGCACTTCCGGAAGAACACGCTCGAACACGGCGGACTGCGTCAGCGTGAAACGTTGTTCGGGTTCATGGTGGGTGCAGAATACACGCGCCATCGTTACGATCCTCGCGCAGAGCCGGATCGCGTGTTCTTGCTCGATCTGCCGGCCCTCACCACGAGGTACTACGGCCGCACGAAGGATCTGGGGTGGGAGCTTTCGCTCGACGCTGGAGGTGCGTTTGGCGCCGCGGACTCCCTCGTGTTGTCGCATCCGTCGAGCGGAGCCTATACGCCGGAGCTCACCTCGGTTGCAGCCGCGGAGGGCTACAATCACGTCGTCGGAGTGACCCTCAGCCCTCGCGCGCGCTTCGACTTCGGCGTCGCGGAGGCAGGCATCGAGTTTCGGGGTGAGCGTTTGATTGGCTGGCGTGCACTGGACCGCGCAGGTACGGTTGCCAGCGCGTCGATTGGCGAAGTTCGTCGGCGTTCGCGGGCCTGGCTGTCGCTCGGTGCTCCCCGCCTCGAACGTTTGCTTTTTTCCATTGCCTGGACCGAGCGAGCGAGCACGCTGGGGGAGCTGAGCGCGAAGCGCAACGAGCTCTCGGTGAGCCTGGGGCTCGAGCTCGCGCCTTGAATCGTTCGATTCAGGAAGCGCGCCGCTAGCGATCGGCTAACCCCGCTCACCCGAGCGATGGCGCTCGGTCGCTGCCAAATCAGTCGTCCGATGCGTGGTTCGTTCGAGTCGTGCGCCGGTCGAACATTGCGCGCAAGCCGTGTTGCGCGGACGCATTGTCCGCCAGCCACTCGTACAGGGAATGATCCTCTCGAAGCGCGTGCTGTTGCAGGTAACTAATGAGCTCGTCCACGGACGTCTTGCGCAGAGTGTGTAGGTCGACGGCCACCCCGAGCTCGCTCAGTGTCTTGCGAATGTGTTGGTGCTCGGCGCGAAGCCGCTCGACGTCGTCGCGATGCGCGGAAGCGACTAGCGGGAATAGACAGCGTTCCTCTGTGTCGAGGTGGTCGCGCAGATTTTGCTCGAACCGAGTCCATTGTTCACACAACGCTGGTGCGTCGGCTCCTTCGATGGCGCACGTCAATTGCGACAGGAGTTCCTCGAGCGCACGATGGTCGCTCAGCAGGCGCGCCTTGACTTCGTTCGGCTCCGTAGCGGTTGAGGCCGCTGATTGTAGGTTGAGCATGGTCATCGCCTTGCAACGACCGTTCCCTATTCAATCGCCCGCCGCCGATCGTGCGCGTGAGCAATGTCGGACCGCGACCCGCGCAAGGACTGCGCCTTGGCGCAAGTTCCGCGCCTCGCCGAGCATTGGAATTCATTCCCAGGCATTCCCAGGAAGGCCGCACAATTCGCGCCCGTTGCCGCGTCGTGCAGTTCGCTACACGTCGCAGTTCGTGGGTTCAGCTCATCGCCTCACGCAGCGCGATCCGCTTGACGCCCTCCACGAGGGCCAAATACGTGAACGTGGCCAGCGCCAAGAACACGAAGTACGCGAAGGGTAGCGGCGCGAAGCCCAAGACATGCCCGAACGGGAGCCATGGCAGCACGAGCCCGAAGGCCACGACTCCGAGAGTGGTGACGATCAAACCGCGGCTGGGCCGACTCTTGAACGGATTTTTGGCCGTGCGGATCACGAAGATCACCAGTGCCTGAGTGGCCAGGGACTCGATGAACCAGCCGGTGTGGAATGCCTGAGCGTTCGCGTGAAACACCTTGAGGAGCACGAAGAAGGTCAAGGCGTCATACAGTGAGCTGACGGGTCCCACCCACCACATGAAGCGTCGGATCAATCCGATGTCCCAGCGTCGAGGCTTTCTCGTAAATTCGACGTCGACGGAGTCCGACGGAATACTGATCTGAGCCAGGTCATAGAGGAAGTTATTGAGCAAGATTTGGCTCGGCAGCATGGGAAGAAACGGCAGAAAGATCGCCGCCCCGGCCATGCTGAACATATTGCCGAAGTTCGAGCTCGTGCCCATGAGCAAATACTTCATCACGTTGCCGAACGCCGCCCGCCCCTCCAAAACACCCGTGAGCAGCACGCCGAGGCCAGGCTCCAACAGGATGATGTCGGCTGCGTCTCGTGCCACGTCGACCGCGCCAGCCACCGAGATCCCCACATCCGCCGTGTGCAAACAGGGCGCGTCGTTGATGCCGTCGCCGAGGTAACCCACGACGTGTCCGCGGGTCTTGATCGCGCGCAGAATTCGATTCTTCTGCGCAGGCGACACGCGCGCGAAGATCCGCGTGCGCTCGACGCGATGAAATAGAGCCGAGTCGCTCATTTTGTCGATTTCATCGCCGAGCAAGATGTCGGCAGCGGGGAGCCCGACTCGTTCGCAGATCTGTGCGGTCACGAGCTCATTGTCACCCGTGATCACCTGTACTCGTATTCCTTCCAATTCGAGTTTGGCCAGTACCTCGGCCGCGTCTGGTCGCGGCGGGTCGACGAACGCCAGGAAGCCGGCCAGCACCAGATCGTGCTCATCATTCTTGCTGAATGGACGCCCGGTCTCGACTTCGGCAAAGGCAACCGCCAGGACTCGATAGCCTTTCGCGCACAGCGTCTGGAAGTGGCTGACGCATTGATCCTGCATCGCTTCGTCCAGTGCCTGGCGAGTGCCGTCGAGCTCGAGCTGCGAACAGACAGCGAGAATTTGCTCCGGGGCCCCCTTACTAATCAGCAGCGCTCTGCCATCTCTCTCGGCGACGACGCTCATGCGCCGCCGTTCGAAGTCGAACGGCATCTCGTCCAACTTCCTGAAGCCGGTGATATCCGGGTGAGCATGCCTCAACACCGCAGAGTCGAGCGCGTTCAGCTTCGCCTTGCGAAGCAATGCCTCGTCCATCGGATTTTCGACGCCGCTCTCGAAGTAGCTATTCACATAGGCGAGCAAGAGCGGTCGTTCCGAAGCTTGCCCCGCTGGATCGAACCAGCCGTCGAGCGACATCTCACCGGTCGTGAGAGTGCCCGTCTTGTCGCAACAGAGCACGTCGATGCTGCCGAAATTTTGAATTGCAGCGAGGTTTTTGACGATCACGTTCGACTTGGCCATACGAACGGCCCCGCGCGTCAAGGTGACCGTGGTGATCATCGGCAAGAACTCGGGCGTTAGACCGACCGCCAAGGCAACCGAGAACAGCAACGATTCGAGTGGATTGCGGTGCAATAGTGCACTCGCCAGAAACACGAACAGCACCAAGAACAGCACGGTCTTCAGAATGAAAGCGCCGAAGTGAGCCAGCCCCAGCTCGAATTCGGAGCGCGGTGCCCGTTGCGTCAGCGCTTTCGCGATTTCGCTGAACGCCGTTGCCGCGCCGGTTCTCTGAACCAACGCCAGGCCGGTCCCGCTCACCACGGAGGTTCCCATCAACACCCGATCCGTCGGATGTTTCTCCACCGGCAGCGATTCGCCAGTCAGCGCGGCCTCGCTCAGATGCAAGTCCTTACCCTCGAGCAGCACCCCGTCGGCTGGGACGACACAGCCGGCATCCAGACGGACCACATCGCCAGGTACGATGACTCGTCGAGAGAGCTGGGCGAAACGGCCGTCACGTAGCACTTCCGCAGTGTCTGCGACTCGTGCCTTCAACGAGCGGGCAGCGCGCTCGGAACGTCGAGTCTGGTAGAACTCGACGCTCACGCTCACGCCTACGATGCACAAGACGATGGCGGCATTGACGACGTCGCCCATCGCGAGTGAGGCTAGGCTCGCAAGTAAGAGGATCGCGACTAGAGGATTGGCGAACCGACGCAGAAACGTCCGCACGACGCTATCAGCGCGTTGAAGTAGCGGTTCATTGGGGCCGGTTTGGGCGAGGCGGCGCTCCGCCTCCTCACTGGTGAGTCCTCTGGGATCGGAAACGTCAGGTCCGACCGACGCGCCGACTTCGACGACCGATGACATTGCCCGCGAACTGCACCGTCCGTGCCAATCGAGTTCGTGGAGATCGCGAACCTCTCCGCGGTATCGTTCGCCAGATACGTCCGGAGCGTCCAACACGACGCAGATTCTGCGCGAGGCGCGCAACCGAAGCGCTCAGGTCGGTCGACGCTGCCCGCGTCTGGCAATGCTCTCATTCGGGCGCGCCGCACGCGAGCCACTCACCGAGTTTGCGCCGCTCTGCCTCGTCGACAGACGCCCCATCCGGCATGTAGGTGTTCACAGCGTTGGGCCCAGCGGCAGCGGAACGGTCGATATCGCTCGACGAGGCGCGGATCTCGGCGACGGTGTCGAACTTGGGTGATTGGGGTCCGCGAGCTGAGTGGCAAGCGAGGCAGTGGTCCTGCATGAACGCTTGGCCGAAATTGGCGTAAGTAAGCGTCGAGGTGGTTGGACAGGTGCTCCCTGTCGCATCCCCCGGACCACTTCCACAGGCAATCGACGCGGCGGCGACAAGCAGCGCGCAGGCAAAACGCGGTATGCGGTTGGTTTTCATCGGATGGATCCATGGGTGCCGCGAGGGGGGGCCGGCAAGGCGCCAAGTAGAGTTTTTCTTTCAGCGACCCTCACGCCCGTTGGGTGGGGCCGAAAGGGGCATCGAGCCGACGAGAGGCGCTTCGGAGCTGGTAGACCACCTTGTTCCGATAGCGACGAGAGCACGCAGACAAACCCTGCTGATTCGCTCTAAGCTTTGTGTGCTTGCTCGCCATCACGCTGACCATCATCGTCATCGCGCAGAATCCGGACGTGGATCGCTGCCAGCCGGGCCTGTGTGGCGGTGAAGCGATGATTTCCGCGTTTCGGCAAGCCGCTCAACGTGTTCTCGGTAGTGAGACGCAACTGCGTACGCGCGTCGTGGCTAGCGATCCTCCCGACGAAGTGGCTGTGGCGACCGCGTCCGACGCGGACGGCGTAGTCGAGCTGAGCTTTTCGCCCGAGGGCCAGAAGGCGCATTTGCACTGCTATGTGGCCCGCGAGAAGCGCTGGCTCGATCGAGAAATTAGCTTTGGTGACAGTCCCGGCACCGCACACAACGAGATCAACGAGCGCGGTCGCTTGTTGGGCTTTGCAGTCGCGACCATGTACGCGAGCGAAGCCAACGATCAAACTCGCGAGCAAGCACCACCAGCTCCACCCCCGGCGCGAGCTCCCAGTTCAGAAGCCGCTCCAAAAATTGGAGCGCCGGGGAACACTTCGTTACAGCCTGTCGCTGCCGCGCCAGAGCGTCGGACGAGACGCGTCGCGGAGTTCGCCGCCATCATGAGCACTGGTCTGGAGGGAACCGCAGCCGGACTGGGCGCGAGCGCCGGATTCCGACTGCGGCTTACGGGGCCGATTTGGACGCGGCTCTTCATTGCTGGCCGCACTGGCAACGTCCCCGAGGCGCAGGCAAGCACCCGCACCGCGCTCATGGGTGGCGGCCTCGCCTTCGCATTTCTTCCGGACACGGCGAGCTTCGAGCTCGGCACGCGGCTCGACCTCTTTGCTTGCTATTTCGATGCGTCGCATCTGTCAGAAGACGACGTCGCGGCAGATCGCAGGAGCCGTTGGCAGGCCGGCGCCGATGTCGTCGCGGAGGGCGGTTGGCACGTCACGCGCGATGCCGGCGCGTTCTTGGGCCTCGGCGTCGAGGGCGTGCTGGGTAAGACCGAGATCTACACGCATCACCAACGCGTCGCCGTCGTGTCACCATTTCGGGCTACGGCCGAGCTCGGTTTTCGAACTCGCTTTTGAAAAGCGGGGCGCCGGACCGACCGCACCGCCCGATAAAGAATTGGCCATCCGAGTTTCCTCGAATGGCCTCTGTCCAATTCAGTCCCTCTTGGCCGCGAACTGCGCGCTCAATTGTTCTGCGCGCCCGCCGCGACCCACGCTTTGATGATGGCGAGATCGGCGGCAGGCATTTTCGGTTTGCCCTGGGGCATCCCACCGCTCGACAATTCCGAGACGAACTGTGACGTCTTCGACTTCACGCTCGAGTAGCCATTGGCCTGAGACGAAAAGTCATAACCCTTTTGCTTACCTGGATTGTGGCAAGCGGCACCGTTGCAGTTCGAAGCGTACTGCGCGTTCACGAGGAACTTGGTGTAGATCTCGGTCCACGTGGGCGCCATCCCGCCCGTGCCGCCGGAGGACTGACCTGCATGTCCGCCTGCGCCACCCGCGCCGGACTTTGCGCCACCGGAGCCGCCTGAGCCCGCGCCACCCGCGCCACCCGCTGGGCCGCCGGCTATCCCTCCGCCCGCGCCTCCAGTCACGAGCGCCCCGCCACTCCCGGCCGATTGGCTACTCGAGCCAGCGACCTGGAAGCTTCCACCAGCTCCCGACGTGTTACTCGAGCCGCCGGTCCCCACCGATTGACCACCGCTGGCCACTGAACCGCTGCCAGCGACTGCTGGCTTTCCCGCTGCCGCGCTCGAAGCGCTCCCCCCTGGAGAGCTTCCGGCACCCGCTTCGTCCATCGCATCGGAAGCACCGCTGCAAGCCGCAGTGGCGGCGCAGCAAACGACGAAGATTGAAAACCAAGATCGGCCAAGGGCGGGGCAGTTGAGTTGTCGCGACATGATACGGGGGCCTCCGGGATGAGGGACTCAAGTTCGGGTGCCGTGCTCCGGGAACAGCCCGGTGGCAGCCGAATGTGGGTGCCCCACGCCACTCGAGAGCAGGCAGCGATCAAAAAGATCGTTCGCGCTGTTCAGCATCGGGACAATATTGAATTCCATCGCGAATTTCGCTTTCGAACGCGCTCTCGCCACGCTTGCCTGATCCATACTGGCTCGCTGCACTCTAAGAAGAGCTTGCCATGTCTCCAGCCACCCGCGCGCCGCTCATGCTCGTTCCCGCCGTCCCGGGCGGGAACGAAGATCCCGGCCCGCCGGGCTTGGACGACAGCTCGCTGCTGGCCGGCCTCAAAGCGAGAGACCCCTCGATCAGCAAAGCTTTCTACGCGCGCGTTCGGCCGCTCGTCGACAGAACCCTTTCGCGCCTATTGGGTGCGCGCGACAACGAGTACGAGGACGTGGCGCAACGCGCGCTCTTCGAACTGGTGAGCACCATCAACCGTTTTCGCGGCGAGTGCCCGCTGGACGCGTGGATTTCCATCGTGACCGCGCGGGTTGCCTATCGCACGATTCGAAGGCGACGCGCTGAACGCCGGCTGTTCGTGGACGAGGAGCCGCAGGAGGCCTCGCAGGCGACGCGCAGCCACGCGGGTGCCATTGCTGCTCGGCAGGCCATCGCGCGCGTGCGCGTCGAACTCGAACGCATGAACGCGGACCGCGCCTGGACCTTCCTACTCCACGATGTCTACGGCTATGACCTCAAAGAAGTTGGACAGATCACGGGGGTCTCGCTCTCCGCCGCGCAGAGCCGCCTCGTGCGCGGTCGGCGCGAAATTCACGAACGCATCAAACAGGACGTCGCCCTTTCGCGCTTCCTGAAGCAATCCCCGGAGGACGAATGAACACTCCGCGCTACGCAGCTGCTGCCGCGAAGTTGCTCCGCCGTCACTTGCCCGGAGCGTCCGCTCTTTCGGGTGACGAGGCGCGTGGAATAGCGACCATCGAGCGCGCGATGCGAGCTCGAGCACGCCAAAGGCGCTTCCTTTCGTTCGGAGTTTCGTTGGCGGCAGCGGCGGCGGTCGTCATCGTCGGAACTCAGCTCCGCAAGGGGCTTCAGCCGTCGGTTGGCTCTGGAGCGATTGCGATCAACGTGACTCCTTCGGGTCAAGGCGCAGCGGTTGCACGTAACGAGAGTGAAGCCCCGCTCAAAGCGCCCTCTGTGATCGAGTCGGGGCAACGCATCGAAACGCCTGCGGCCGGTGGCGCTTCACTCCAGCTTTCGACTGGCACTTCGATGACGCTGGCTGGACGCACTTCGTTCCGGGTCGATAGTCAAGGCAGCACTCAGCGTTTCACGTTGCAGCGAGGGGAGCTCGTGGCGCACGTGGCCAAGCTCATGGCCGCGCAACGCTTCGTCGTCGATACGCCTGATGCAGAGGTCGAAGTGCGTGGCACGCGCTTCCGCCTTCGAGTCATCGAGCAGGGCGAGTCGTGTGGCGCGGGCACTCGAACCCGCCTCGAGGTCAGCGAGGGCGTGGTCGAGGTACGTGCTGGGGGTCTGGGCGCGATCAGCGTGAAAGCCGGCGAAGTCTGGCCAGCGGGTTGCTCGGGGAGCGTGGACGTGCCGCCCAGCCCCGTGCCGGCCCAACCTGCTCACAACGCCGCGCCAACAGCGAAGCGCGAGGCGCGCGCGGTTGCACCTGTGGCACGCGCCGCCGCCAGCGAGGCAGAGGCGGAGCGCGCGTCGGGACTCACCGCACAGAACGACTTGTTCGCCGAAGGGGTTGCCCGGGGCCGGCAGGGTGACACGAATGGCGCTCTGCGCGCCTATCAAGAACTGATCAGCCGCTTTCCGGGCAGTGCGTTGGCTGAAAATGCCATGGTCGCGCGTATGCGGCTCTTGGCCCAGACAGCGGACGGGGCCAATGAAGCGAAGCGATACTTGGCTCGCTATCCGCGTGGCTTCGCTGTTCGCGAGGCACAGAAGCTCGCGGCGGAGCCGTGACTGGATTGGCCGCGCTGCGCGCCGGGCGCCCGCTCGCAAGCGTGCTCGCCCTGCTTGCCCTCGGCTCTCCTAGTGCGGCGTGCAATCAACGTTTCGAGTTCGATACCGAGGCGGAGGGAGGAGGCGCGGGAAGCTCGGTCATGACCAGCGCCGGGGCCTCGTTCGGTGGGAGGACGAGCGGCGGAGCCGGTGGAGCGAGCGGTGCGGCTGGAGGCGCTGCCGTCGCAGGCAACGGTCCCACGGGCTGCGGTGCCGTCAGCGAGTGCAGCGCGGGGACACATTGCGCGGGGGAAGAATGCGTTCAATGCGCAGCCGACGCAGATTGCGCCGTTTTCGGCTTGCCGCGTTGCGAGCCCACTCGCCACCGCTGTGTCGCGTGCCTCGCTACATCCGACTGCGCGCGTGGTTCCGCCTGCGACTCCTTGGCCAATCGCTGCTTGCAGACTTGTCTGGATGACGACGCCTGTCCCAGCAGCGCCCACGGCTGCGATGAGCGACGTCAGGTTTGCTATCAATGCGACGAAGATCGAGAGTGCGCGAAATCCACCAGTGGTAATCTATGCGCCAGCGATGGCAGCGGATGCGTCCAATGCCGCAAAGAGACGGATTGCCCCGCTCAACACTGCGATCAACTCAGTGGCCGCTGCGTCGACTGTCGGGATGGCGGTGATTGCGCGTCCCATGTTTGCGATCCCATGACGTTCAGCTGCGTGCCCAACTGAGGCCGGCCTTTCAGACTGCTTCTGCGATTCGTCGCGGAGCACGGCCATCGCGCGAAGAGGGTACTCTGTTTGCACAGTATCTTTCGATCGACGAGAACCCTCGTCGGTAAGGGCCCTTGGAATCGCTAAGTCGGTCGATGATCGCGGTCGAGGCGCTCGGCTGGCCCGCGACGAGGCGACCTCGCCGACGGCGTTCTGCCCTTGACGAGCTCGAACCATGCGACGCTCAGAACACCTGCGGTGAGCCCGAGCGCAACATCCAACGGACGGAGTGACTCGAAGCGAAACAAGCGAGCCAGCGGGGGAACGTAAGTGACCAGCGCCAAGAACGATAGTGCACACAAAACCACGACCCAAAGGGGTTTGTCGTTCGATGACCAAGCAGGAAGTCGCCTCGACCACGACCGATTGGTAAAGATGAGTCCGAGGTTTGCAATCAAGAAGGTCCCAAACGTGAGCGCCCGCGCCTCGGCTTCTGGTCGGTCGAGCCGAAGAGCGATGGCGAAGACCGCGATCACGACGAGGAAGACAGCGGCACCCTGGGCGAGGCTGAGGCCAATTACTCGCCGACCGAACATGGGCGCCGTGGGCGCGCGGGGTGGCCGGTGCATCACATTCTGTTCTTCTGCTTGGCCTTCGAACACTATCGAACAGGCCGGATCGATCACCAGATGCAGGAACGCGATGTGGATTGGCATCAGCACGAGAGGCCACCCCAGGGCGATTGGCACGAGCGTCAGTCCGACGATCGGCAGGTGCACCGCCAGGATGTACGCGAGCGCTTTGCTCAGATTGTCGACGATACGCCGTCCGGTGCGCATGCCGTGAACGAGCGCCGCGAAGTCGTCTTCTAGCAGAACGACGGCGGCCGCTTCGCGAGCGACATCGGTGCCGCGCGCGCCCATCGCGACGCCGACATGCGCTGCCTTCAACGCTGGCGCGTCGTTGACGCCATCGCCCGTCATGGCAACGAGTTCGCCATTGGCTGCGAGCGCGCGGACCAGGCCGAGCTTCTGTTCGGGCAACATGCGGGCGAAGACATCGGTGCGTGCGACGCACTGCCGCAGTTCGTCATTGCTCAACCTGCTCAGCTCGGGGCCGGTGATGACGTGAGCTGCAGCGAGTCCGGCCCGCTGCGCGATGGCCTGCGCGGTCGACGGGTAATCACCGGTGATCATGATCACGCGAATCCCGGCGTTTTGGCACTCGGTGACCGCGGCCGACACGCCCGCGCGTAGCGGGTCCTCGAGTCCCACGAGCCCGACGAAGTCGAAGTGCATGGCGCTCGGATCCGGCGGAATAGGGCCCTCCGCGACGAGCGAGCGAGCGATTGCCAGGACGCGCAACCCATCAGCGGCCAGGCGGCGGACGTTCGCCTCCATTTCGGAACGCCTCCGCTCATCGAGAGCGCAGAGGGTTGCCACCGCCTCGGGAGCGCCTTTGGCGGCGACGACGAGCTCGTTTCGGCCGGGCTCGCGCCAGATGCGAATGACCGCGAGCCGTTCACGAGTGAGCGGGTACTCGTGCACCAAGGTCCAATCGTCGTGCAGGTGCTCGGTGCCTGCGAGCTGCCCTTCGCCGAGCGCTTTGAACGCGCGCTCCATCGGATCGAACGGATCCCGACGGCTGGCTAGGATGCTGTACTCGACGGTTTCATGCACCGACTCGGGGAGGGCTGTCGAACCGAGCCCCTCGAGGTCGAAGCTCTCTCCGTTCGCAACCAAATGGCTCACCGTCATCCGATTCTCGGTGAGGGTGCCGGTCTTGTCGACGCACAACACCGTAATGGCGCCCAAGGATTCCACCGCAGGAATGCGGCGAGTCAGCACCTGGCGCTTCGACAAGCGCCAGGCGCCCAGCGCCAAGAACATGGTGACGACTACCGGGAACTCGTTGGGCAAGATCGCCATCGCCAATGTCAGGCCAGCCAAGAGCCCACCGATCGCGTCGTGTTTGGCGAGCCCATAACCCAAGGCGGCAATCAGGGACAGCGCCCCAGAAACCCACGCCAGCTTGAAGACTAGCCGCCGCGCCTCGGCCTGCAGCGGCGTTTCCGCCGGCTTCTCCTCGACTTGGAGCGCGACACCGATGCGACCAATTTCTGTCCGAGTCCCCGTCGCGGTGACGCGCGCGATGCCCCCGCCAGTGACGATCAACGTGCCCGCATACAGGAACGGCTGATCTTCACCGCCCGGTCGGGCGGTTGCGCTGGCGCCGTCCCACACGCTCTTTCGTACCGGGACGGACTCGCCGCTCACGAGCGACTCGTCGACTGCGATTTGGCTCGCCTGTAAGATCACAGCGTCAGCCGGGACGCGATCCCCTTCCGCCAGCACGATCAGGTCGTCCTGCACGAGTTCCCGTCCGGCGATACGTGTCCGTTCGCCGTTTCGGATCACGAGCGCGCGAGGGCTGGCCAAATCGCGTAGAGCGGCCAATGCGCGCCCCGTCTTGCGTTCCTGAAACAAGGTCAGGACCATGATGAAGAGCACGAAGCCCAAGAGCATGATCGCTTCTTGGCGATCCCCGACTGCGGCATAGATCGCGCCGCAGGCGAGCAATAGCAGTGACATCGGCTCTCGCAGCAGGTCGACGACGTCAACGAAAAGTGCGCGCCTGTGCTGCGTCGGGAGTTCGTTTGCGCCGAACCTCTTGCGGCGGTCGATGACTTCAGCGGATGTGAGCCCGCCGAACGAATGGTTCGGCTCGCGTGATTCGTCGGGCATCTATTGACCCCAAGCAAGAAGCGAGCCTGCACGTCGCTCACGTCGCGCTAGGGCGTCCGGACTGCGCACGCTCATGTTGCTGGGCAATCGCCGCCTTTCGGCGCTATTGTCCCGGCGCGCGAGCCGCCAATGGACGCCAAGTCGACCCAAGCCAGAATCTTAGTCATCGACGACCAAGAGCCGAATCGCGCGTTCGCCAGCGCCGTTTTGGAAGACGAGGGCTATCAGGTCATCCTCGCTGCCAGTGGTGAAGAGGGCATCGAATGCTTTCGCGAACAGGTCCCCGATTGCATCCTGTTGGACGTGCGAATGCCCGGGTTGGACGGATTCGCCACTTGCGCTCGCATTCGAGAGTTGCCCTGGGGCCCGGAGACCCCCGTCGTATTTCTGACAGCCCAACGCGATCTCGATACTTTCGATGCGGCTCTGCGAGCGGGCGGGGATGATTTCCTGACCAAACCAGTGCGCCCTACGGAGCTCTTGCTCCGGGTTCAGGCGAGCCTCAAGTTGCGCCGCGCCTATCTATCCAATCGAGAGTACGTCGACCTCGTGCGGAAGCAGCGAGACGACCTGATGCGACTTCAGCTCCAGAAGGAGCGATTGATGGGGTTCGTGGTGCACGATCTCAAGAACCCCGTCAGCAACATCGACTTGCAAGCCCAGCTATTGGTCAGGGACCGCTCGTCTCCGGGGGCACGCGAAGCCGGTGCTAGTATTCGGGAAGAGGTTCGCTCCATGATGCGCCTCTTGCTCAACCTATTGGATCTCAGCAAGAGCGAGGAAGGGCGCCTGGTTCCGGCGCGGACGTCGATAGATGTCGCAAGTCTTGCTCGAGACGTCTGCGATGCACTCGAGGTGCGCGCGAAAGCACGGGAGATTAGCTTGCGCCGAGCCGTCGAGGTCGCCACGATCGACGCCGACCGAGATCTGTTGCGTCGGGTCTTGGAAAACCTGCTCGAGAATGCCCTCCGCCACGCGCCGGTCAACAGTGTGGTCACCGTTTCCGCGCGCGCTGTCCCGGGAGGAACCGAGCTTGCCGTGGCGGACGCTGGTCAGGGCGTGCCGTTTGAATTGAGAGAAGTGATCTTCGATCGCTTCATCCAGCTAGAAAAGCCGGAGCAGGCAACAACTCGGTCCGGTCGCGGTTTGGGGCTGGCGTTCTGCCGACTCGCGGTCGAGGCACACGGCGGACGGATTTGGGTCGAGGATGCACAACCTGGCGCGATCTTCTCGATGAGTATCCCGAGTACCGGTTGACCCAAAATCAGGTGCTGCGGTCCCCGAAGTGAATGCGGAGCACTCGCGCAGTTCAATCGATTCTCGAAACTCCGAGAGATGCGCAACGTCAATCGATTCATCGGACCGGCTCGAGCGTGCGAAGCGAGCTAAGCGTGGTGGGGCGCTCCCTTTGCTTCGAAGCTGGGGCGGCCCTTGCGGCGCACGACGAGCACCGGGCAGGGGGCGAGCCGGGTGACCGCTTCGGCAACTGATCCGAGCGCCCGAGGGACACCGTGCCACTCGTGGGTCCCGACGATCACTAGGTCGGCGTCGACATTGGCGGCAAGCCGAGCAATTTCTTGAGCGGGGTCGTTCATCCCTTGGTGCGTGTACAGGTGGGGTAGGGGTGCCACGCGGGCGGTGGCTTCGAAAGCCGCGGCCTGGCGCGCAACATACTCGCGGAGCTCGGCTGTCCAATATTCCAGGGGAGGTAAGGGCGCGGCTTGTCCGCTATCCCGCACGGGCTCGTCCGGTGCCGCACGAACGTTGATGACGTGTAGCTGGGCGCCGTGTTTGGTGCGGGCCAGGGTGAATGCTTCGTTCAACGCGCGCTCGGAGGCGGCTGAATAATCGATCCCGACGACGATCACGTATTTTCGGTTGGTCATGATTCAATGTCCGTTGGCAGCAAGAGCCGATTGCGGCCGCGGCGCATGCGTCGCACGCGCCACGACCGCAGGTGACGCGTCACTTGTTGGTGACCGCGATCTTCTTCGGCTGACTCTCGGGCTTCTTGGGCACCGACAGAGTCAGCACGCCTTCCTTCAGCTCCGCCCGGATCTTGTCGGCATCCACGCCGTCCGGGAGGGTGAATGAACGAGTGAAGCTTCCGTAGCTCCGCTCGGTCGTGTAGAAAGTATCGCTCTTCTCCGTCTTCTCGGACTCGCGTTTACCCGAGATGCTGAGCCGGTTTTGCGTCAGCTTGACGTCGAGGTCCGCGTCCTTGACTCCGGGGACGTCGGCACGGAAGACGAACTCTTCTTTGGTCTCTTTGACATCGAAGGCGGGTGAGAAAACAGCACTCTCGAAGGCCCCGAAGCTCGGCGTAAGCTCGGCGAACGGCTGCCAACGCATGAGTTCGCGCATAGCCCGGAACGGATCCCAGTCGCGAGTGGCATAGCGCGCGGGCTGTAGGGCCTGATTTCCGCCGTCACGTTGAATAGCACTGTTTGACATCGAATCCTCCTTCTTTCTCGCCGACGACGAGTATTCGCCACTCAGCAAACTCCGTTCCAAACTCGGATGCGCCGCGCGTTTCGCCAAAAATCGGCGCTGTTTGAGCATTGGAGCGGACCCCAGGTCAGCTCGCGCGTGGGGCCTGACGCAACGCTTGCGCGCAACTCGCAGCGAGCGCGAAGATGTTGCGTTCGACTCAGTGCGCGAGTTGGCGCGCACGATTCCCCGATGAAAGGAGGCGCGATGACTACCGCCGCCAGTGGCGTGGCCGCTCGAGGGGCGGGCAAGGTGCCGAAATGCTTTGACCTCGCCCGCCGAAGTCGGCGCGAGCGCAGTCCTAGTGCCCAGGTCACGACGATTTGGTCGGGCCGGAGCGCGATCTGAACGCGCGCAGCCCCGCCGCTGCTCCCGTCGCGCTTCCTTTGCGATCAGGACCGAGCGGGGCTGCGATTGGGCTCGCGCCAACGTGAGCTTGCTAGGACGAAGGGTCAGAACGTGAGGAGTCACCTGCGGTCTGCGTCGTGCTCGCTTGGTCCGTCGCCAGGATTCGCACCACGGCGGGCAGCGCGTCGGGCGTCACGGAGATGGAATCGATGCCTTGATCGGCCAAGAAACGCGCGAATTCAGGATGGTCGCTCGGGGCCTGACCGCACAAGCCGACTTTGCGGTGCTTCCGGTGAGCCCGTTCGATCACGCTGGCGATCGAACGCATCACGCCCGGATCCTGTTCGCTGAAGAGCGGCGCCAGAATCTCGGAATCGCGATCGATCCCGAGCGTGAGCTGCGTGAGATCGTTGGAGCCGATCGAAAAGCCGTCGAACAATTCCGCGAATTCTTCCGCCAGAATCACGTTGTTCGGGATTTCGCACATGACATACACCTCGAGGCCGTGGTCCCCGCGGTGAAGACCATTCTTCGCCAACTCGGCCAAGACGTTGCGCCCTTCGCTCAGCGTGCGACAGAACGGGATCATCACTTTGACGTTGCGCAAGCCGAGCGTATCGCGCACGCGCGAGATCGCTTGACACTCCAGCGCGAAACCTTCTCGGTAGCGCTCGTCGTAGTAACGTGACGCGCCGCGAAAGCCGATCATCGGATTGTCCTCGGTGGGCTCGAACGCGCCGCCACCGAGGAGGCTGCGGTATTCGTTGCTCTTGAAGTCCGAAAATCGCACGATGACGGGTCTTGGGTAGAAGGCTGCGGCAATTTGAGCGACACCTGTCGCCAGTCGCTCCACGAAGAACTCCTGTGGACTACTGCTGCCGGCGGTGCGTTTCTTGATTTGAGCGAGTTCGCTGGGATCTGCGACGCGATCGGGGTGAAGGAGAGCCATGGGATGCACTCCGATCCAACTCGCGACCAAGAACTCGATGCGGAGCAGGCCGACACCTGCGCTCGGGAGCTGTCCGAGGAGGAAGACATTTTCTGGATTGCCGACGTTGAGCATCACCGGCACGCGCGGTTCCGGCAGCTCTCGGGGATCGACCTCGCTGCAGTCGAATGCAACTCTGCCGGCGTACACCTTGCCTTCGTCTCCCTCCGCACAGGAGACCGTGACTTCCGAGCCGTCGACCAGATCGGTGGTGGCACTGCCGGCTCCTACGACGCAGGGAATGCCGAGCTCTCGCGAGACGATCGCTGCGTGGCAAGTGCGCCCACCGTGATCGGTAACGACCGCGGCCGCTTGTTTGAGGATAGGCTCCCAATCCGGATCCGTCATCGTGGCAGCGAGGACCTCACCGGGTTGGAAGGTCGAGATCTGGTCCGGGGAGTGGATGACGCGAACGCGGCCCACGCCGACCTTCGCGCCCACGCTCTTGCCGCGTGCGAGCACCGTCCCTTTGCCGCGCATGCGAAAGAGTTGGAAGGTGGGAGGGCCCTTTTGGGCGTGGACCGTTTCCGGACGCGCTTGGACGATGTACACCTCGCCGGTGCGACCATCTTTTGCCCACTCGATGTCCATCGGTGTCGGGCGGCCGGCGCGCTTGGAATAGTGATCTTCGATACGGAGCGACCAGCGCGCCAGATTGAGTACTTCGTCGTCGCTCAGCACGGGCTGGTTCCGTTGCGCGAGTGGGACGCGCTCCTCGACGACCGCTTGATTCCCACCCTGTGCATAGACCAAGCGTGTGTCCTTGTCGCCCAGCTCGCGCCGCACGATGGAGGGGAAGCCGTTGTTCAAGGTCGGCTTGTGCACCCAGAATTCGTCGGGATTCACTCGGCCCTTCACGACCATCTCGCCGAGACCCCAAGAACCAGTGACGAGCACCACGTCTCGAAAGCCACTTTCGGTGTCGAGCGTGAAGATGACGCCGGCCGCGCCCAAATCACTGCGGATCATTTTCTGGATCCCCACCGAGAGCGCTACCGTGCGTTCGGGATACCCGCGCTCAGCTCGATAGACGATCGCACGGTCGGTGAAGAGTGACGCCATACAGTCGCGGACCGCTTGCACCAGCGACTCGCGCCCGCGCACGTTGAGGTAGCTCTCTTGCTGCCCGGCGAACGACGCTGTTGGTAAATCCTCGGCCGTGGCGCTGGAACGCACTGCCACGTCCGTCTCTTCCTCACCGTAGTGACGGCTCAAGGCCCGGTAAGAATCGTAGATCTTGGCCTCCAGCTCGGGCGGCAGAGGCGCCGAGCGAATGCGCGTTCGGATGCTTTGCGCGACGCGCGACAGCGCCGCGTTGTCGCGCACGTCCAACGTGTCTAATTCCGAGTAAATCACTTCCGAGAGCCCGGCGCGTTTCAAGTGCAGTCGAAACGCGCTCGACGTGATTGCAAACCCGTCGGGAACCCGGATCCCCTGCGGCTCGAGCTTGTTCAAGAGCTCGCCCAGTGAAGCGTTCTTGCCGCCAACTTCTGGGACGGCGCTCATGTCCAGCTGCCGAAATGGCACGATATAGTTCACGATTCCCTCCTTGAGTGCACGAGATGGTTTGGTGTGAGCCGGCGCTAGCTCTCGATCTGGAGGCGGTCGTCGACACTACGAACACCTGGTGTGTTCTTGGTCGCACCGACCACCGACTGACGCTCGGCCCAAGAATGAACTCTGCCAGTCAGGATTACGTGGCCTTCATGGATCTCTAGATTGATACGTCGTGCCTCGCGCAGCGCGCGGCGTTCGAGGGCCGCCTCGATCGAACGACGAATGTCCGTTGGGGCCGTCGCCACTGGACTGACCTGGATCTCGTTCAGGACGCGGCGAACGCCGGGGATGTTGTGAACCGCCTTTTCCGCGGCGTCTCGTTCCCAGCAGCGCTTGACCTCGCCGCGCAAGGTGACATCTCCATCGAGCACGCTGGTGTGAATTCGCGTGCCCGGAATGAATACATCCCAATCGAGCGCGTTCCGCACCGCCGCTGCGATATCGACGTCGCTCCGCCAGCCGTCGCCGACTTTCACGTCGAGCCGACTATCGACGTCGACTACCCCCTTCACATGGTAGGCCGCCTCACGTGCCGCGAGCCGGGCGCCCCAACTGCTGACCGTGCCGGTCAGGCAAGCGATTCCGTCTTCGACCGCGACTGCGATGTCTGCACCCTCGACGCGAGCATCCGAAGCGAGCTCAGATAGCACTGCGTCACGAATCTCGGAGTCTGTGCGCTTCATGTGTTCCCGTGATGCAGTCCGTGTGCCAAACGATTCACCGATCGCAATCGAGGCCACGCCGCGCAGCGGCAACGACAGCGTTGCAGTTCGAGAGGCGTGCATCGTCGTTGTCTGCAGCCGCAGCAATTGCGGCATTGGCGCCCCGTCGCGCAGAGTTTGCGCCGCGCCCCGATCACGGACCGCGGTCGAGCCTCTTTTCCGTGCAGATGGTGGCCGCGCGTGTAGGCACGGGCCTTGCGATAGGCGCCCGGGTGAGCGCACCGATCCCTCTGCTCGAAACGCGAGAAGCGGTCTTGTCTTGTGCAGGACTGCATAAAATCTACCGCATGGGCGAGGTCGACGTCCGTGCTTTGGATGGTGTCGAGCTGGCGCTGCACGAAGGCGAGTTGCTCATCCTGCTCGGGGCCTCTGGTAGCGGAAAATCTACCTTGCTCAATATTCTGGGCGGACTCGACGTACCCAGTGCGGGCACCGTGCTCTTCGGCAGCGAGGAGCTGACCTGCGCCGACGAAGACGCGTTGACCGACTATCGACGGCATCACGTGGGCTTCGTGTTTCAATTTTACAACTTGATCCCGAGCCTGACTGCGCGCGAAAACGTTGCGCTGGTCACCGACATCGCCGACGATCCGCTGGAACCAGAAGATGCGCTCGATCTCGTGGGGCTCGGGGATCGACTCGACCATTTCCCGGCACAACTCTCGGGCGGGGAACAGCAGCGCGTCGCCATTGCACGAGCGGTAGCCAAACGCCCATCAGTGCTCTTGTGCGACGAGCCGACGGGAGCTCTCGACTTTCACACCGGAATCATGGTGCTCGACGTGATCGAGCGAGTCAACCGCGAGCTCGGCACTGCCAGCGCGATCATCACCCACAATGCGCCCATCGCCGAGATGGCCGACCGAGTGATAACGCTCGCCGATGGCCGCGTACAGAGCGAGCGGTACGTCGGACGGCGCGCGCGAGCGAGCGAGCTGTCGTGGTAGGACGATGTGGATCTCGGCGCTGAACCGCAAGCTGCTGCGCGAGGTGAGAGGCCTCAAGGGCCAAATAGCGACGATCGCGTTCGTGCTGGCCGGAGGGATCACGAGCTTCATCGCAATGCGCGGCACGTGCACGTCACTCGATCGTGCGCGCGACGCATACTACGATCGCTATCGCTTCGGCGAGGTGTTCGCGACGCTCGAACGCGCGCCCGAATCGCTGGCGCGTCGGATCGAAGCGCTGCCCGGCGTGGCACTGGTCGAGACGCGAGTATCCGAACAGGTCACGCTACCGATGGAGGGGATGGCCCGGCCGGCTTACGCACGTTTGCTGTCGCTTCCTAGCTCCGGTTCGAGCGCGCTCAACGCGCTCTGCGTGCGAACCGGGCGGCTGCCTGAGCACAGTCGCGATGACGAGGTCGCTGTGCTCGAATCCTTCGCCGAGGCGCACGGGCTGCGACCCGGAGATCGTTTGCCCGCAGTCATCAATGGCAAGCTTCGAAAGCTGCGTATCGTCGGACTGGTCCTTTCTCCCGAGTTCGTGTACGCGCTGCGACCTGGCGCGATGGTCGACGATCCGCAGCGCTATGCCGTGCTGTGGATGGCTCGTGGGACAATTTCTTCCGCGTTTCAATTGGAGAGTGCTTTCAACGACGTGTCGTTGAGGCTTCAGCCCGACGCTTCGGAGCCGTCCGTGCTGTCTGCGCTCGATCGGCTGCTTTTGCCATACGGCGGCGATGGCGCCATTCCGCGAAGAAATCAGACTTCCGACCACTTGCTCACGGGAGAGCTCGGTCAACTCGAGGCTTTGGCCGGGATGGTCCCACTGGTGTTTCTGGCGGTGGCAGCGTTTCTGATGAACTTGGTCCTCGGCAGGTTGATCTCTCTGCAGCGCCCAGAAATCGCGACGCTGAAGGCGGTCGGCTATAGAAATAGCGAGATCGCAAGGCACTACCTCGCCTTGGTCTCGTTGGTGTTGATACCCGGCGGAGCACTGGGCATCGCTGGTGGCGTTGCGCTCGGCAAGAGCCTGATCGGTATGTATGGCGCCATCTTCAGATTCCCAGATCTGTCTTTTCACTTGTCGGGGGGCCTGATCGCAACGGCGTTACTGGTAAGCTTGGTGTCGGCGTTGTGCGGAGCGCTGTTCGCCGTCCGCGGCGCGGTGAAGCTGCCACCTGCCGAGGCGATGCGTCCGCCGGCTCCGGCGCGCTATCGACAAAGTATTACCGAGCGGCTCGGGTTGGGTGCGCTCGTTGGCCCGAATGGCTTGATGGTGTGGCGCGAAGTGCAGCGTCGCCCGCTCCGTACCCTATTGTCGTCGCTCGGCATTGCCGGTGCGGTCGCGTTGTTGATCCTCGGTCGCTTCGGGTTGGACTCACTGGACAACTACCTCGAAGGCACGCTGCGCCGGGAGCAGCGCCAGGACCTTTCTGTCAGTTTCGCGCATCCCGTGTCGCCGCGCGTCGTCGGGCAACTCGCCCGCGTCCCGGGAGTACTCACGGCGGAGGGCCAACGCACGGTCCCAATACGCGTGCGACACGAGCACCGCATGAGAGACAGCGTGTTGATTGGACTGCCCCGAAGCACGTCGCTGCGGCAATTGGTGGAGCGCGGCGGCAACCCCGTGCCGGTGCCGCGCGACGGAGTGCTCGTCACGACCACGCTTGCCGGAATTTTGGGAGTGAACGCCGGCGATCGCCTCGAGCTCGAAATGCGCGAGGGCGAACGACCCACGGTGCGCCCAGTAGTGGTTGGCTTCGTCGACGAGTCCGTCGGGCTGTCGGTGTACGCTCCGGTCGAGTTCCTGGCCGATCTCGAGGGCGACCTTGGAGCGGTGTCGTCCGTCTTGCTCGACGTCGTGCCATCCGCATCCCCGGCAATCGAGGAGCGCTTGCGCCGCTCTCCACGGGTGATCGACGTGTCCGATCTCAGCTCCGACATTCAACGACTGCGTGACATGAACGGCTCATTCATGGATGTTTGGACGTGGGTCTCGATCACGCTGGCTTCCAGCGTGATCTTGGGCGTCGTCTACAACAATGCCCGAATCTCGCTGTCTGCGCGCAGCCGCGACCTAGCGAGTCTGCGCGTACTCGGCTTCTCGCGCAGCGAGATCTCGCGAGTGCTGATCGGCAGCCTGGCCATCGAAGTGTCGTGCGCCATCCCGATCGGTCTTTGGCTTGGAAAGAAATGGGGGGAGCAGTTCATGCGCCAGGTCGATCAAGAGACCTTCCGCTGGGCGGTGGTGGTCGCTCCGCGCACTTACGCGTTGGCTAGCGTCGTGTCGCTGCTCGCAGCCAGTGCTGCGGCGCTATGGGTACGGCGCAGCCTCGATCGCCTGGATCTAATCGCAGTGCTCAAGACCCGTGAGTGAGAACGAAAATGGCCAGCATCGATACCACGGTCACGACCGATCAATCGCTCAGCCCAGCCGCTAGCCGACTCACGGCTGCAACGGATCCCGCGCGCCATCGCGCTCGGGAACGCACTCGCAAACTCATGCGCCGGGTTCGCCAGGGCTTACTCGCGTGTGTGGTGGTCGGCGCCGGGGTTGCGGCGGCTCTCTCGCTTCGCCCGCGGCCTGTTCCCGTCGATCTCGCCCAGGTGGTCGAGGGGCCGTTGCTGGTCGCGATCCAGGAGAGCGGAGTCACGCGCGTCAAGGACCGCTACGAGGTTTCTGCACCCGTGACCGGGCGGGTTTCACGCCTTTTGCTGGAAGTCGGAGACTCGGTCAAGGAGGGCGATCCGCTGGCTGAGATCGCGCCCGCTCTCTCGCCACTGCTGGATGAGCGCACTCGCGCCGAAGCCGAGGCTCGTCTCGGCGCCGCTCTGTCCGCGCTCGACCAAGCACGCTCACAAACCGCACGCGCGAGGACCGCCGCCCAGCTCGCCGAGCAAGACCTCATTCGCTCGCAAAAGCTTGCCGCCGCCGGATCGATTGCCGCGCAGGCGTTGGAACAGGCTGAGTTTGCAGTTCGCATGCGCGCCGAGGAGTTGGTCTCCGCGAATTTCAGCGCCAAGGTCGCGTCCGAGGAGGTGCGCGTCGCCCGCGTGACGCTCGGTCGTGACGTCGAGCGACACGCAACGGATCGACACGTCGATGTGCTGTCACCGGTCGCTGGGCGGGTGTTACGCGTGCGCCAGAAGAGCGCCGCGGCCGTCCAGGCAGGGACTCCGCTGATCGAGATCGGCGACTCGCAGGCCCTGGAAGTCGTGGTCGATCTGCTCACTACCGACGCCGTACTCATCAAGCCCGGCACCGAGGCGGTGATCTCGGGCTGGGGTGGCGATCAACCTTTGGCTGGCCGAGTGCGCAAAATCGAACCGTCGGGTTTCACACGTCCATCGGCCCTCGGTGTAGACGAACAACGCGTAAACGTAGTGATCGCTCTGACGGATCCGCAAACCAAGTGGGCCGCGCTCGGTGATGGCTATCGGGTCGAAGCGCGGTTCGTGCTTTGGCAATCACCGCGCGTGCACAAGGCGCCGCAGGGTGCGGTCTTTCGCTACCGCGAGAGTTGGGCCGTGTTTGGCGTCGATCACGGGATCGCGCAGCTGATTCCCGTACAGATTGGTCACCGCGGCGAGACCGAAGTCGAGATCACGTCGGGGCTTGCGTCGGGCGCGACGCTCGCCGTTCACCCCGGTGATCGCGTCAAGGACGGTGTTCGAGTCGAGGCCCGCTGACGGACACCAAGCTCTGCTGGCATTCGCGGCGAATCAAAGCGCGACCCGGGTCCGACTTGGTGGAAATACTGCTCCAAGCGTCCCTGGCACTTCGAACGGTTGCTCAACCGAGGCTGGGGTCGAGCTCCAGCTCGGCAAGTTTCGTATATAGCGTTCTGCGGCTGATGCCGAGCAGTCTCGCCGCGAGGGAGCGATTGCCGGCGGCGCGCTGCAGCGCGTCCACGATGGCTTTTCGCTCCGCGTCTTTACGCTGAGCGTCGAGCCTGGGCTCCGCTACGCCTGGGAAAGATGCACGTGACGAGCTCATTTGCTGCGCATCGCGCGAAAACTCGCGCTCCACGTCGTTGCACGTGATTCTCGGACCGTCCGAGAGCACGACCAGCCGCTCGATGAAATTTTCGAGCTGACGTACATTGCCTGGCCACGGTTGGGTGAGTAAGAGCTGTAGCGCCGCCTCATCCAAGTAGAAGCCGCTGCGGCCGTTGGCCTCCGCGGCAGAGCTCGAAAAGTGCCGCACCAATGGCTCGATGTCTTCCGGGCGTTCACGGAGCGCTGGCACTATCAGTCGAATCACGTTGAGTCGATAGAATAGGTCTTGGCGAAACTCTCCGCGCTCGACCATTTGCGAGAGATCTCGATGAGTGGCTGCCAAAAACCGAACGTCGACTTTAGTCGTCTGAGTTCCACCCAGCCGCTCCACTTCTTTGGCTTGAATGACGCGCAGCAATTTTACTTGTGTGGTGAGTGGCACGTCGCCAATCTCGTCGAGCAGCAGCGTCCCACCGTGCGCCAGCTCGATGCGACCGGGCTTGCGCAGATTGGCGCCGGTGAAGGCACCTTTCTCGTAGCCGAATAGCTCGCTCTCCAGCAGCGTGTCTGGAAACGCAGCGCAATTGATTTTGATGAAGGGCTTGTCTTTGCGCCCACTCGATTCGTGAATCGCACGTGCGACGACTTCCTTTCCGACGCCACTTTCGCCCAAGATCAGCACGGTCGCGTTGCTGGTTGCCGAGCGACGGATCGTTTCTCGCACGTCGGCCATCACCGGCGAAGCGCCCAGCGGGGAGAAACCGTTTTGGCTCGGACGGCCGGCTGCCGCGCTGGCGAGCGCTTTCTTTACGACGAACACCACCTCGTCGCGATCGAAGGGCTTGGTGAGGAAATCGGCAGCGCCCGCCTTCATCGCGTCGACGGCGAGCGAAACCGTGCCGTGCGCACTGAGTACTACTACCGGCACGTCCGCGTGGCTCTGCGCTATTTGCCGCAGCAGCGTCATGCCGTCCATGCCCGGCATGCGCAAATCGGTGACGACCAAATCTACCGGGTGCTTGGTCAGGGCGGCCAGCGCCTGCGCACCCGAGGCGGCGCACATTACCGCCATTTTCTCTTGTTTCAACAGCGAACCGAGCACCGTGGTGATCGCCGTGTCATCGTCGACCAATAGCACGAGAGGCGCGGCGTTGAGCATTGTCTATCTCGAAGCCAACCTAACACAACGTGCGGAGCGGCATCCACAGACGAGCGGTGGTGCCGGTGCCCAGCTGACTCGACAACTCGAGGCGACCTTGATGAGCTCGGGCCACGCGCGCGACGAAGCTCAGGCCCAGTCCCGAGCCGGTCGCTTTCGTCGTAAAGAATTGATCGGTGGCACGTTCCAGCACTCGGGCGTCCATGCCATGGCCCTGGTCGCGCACGATCAGCGCGACGCCCAGCGCTCCGCTGCTGCCGACCTCGGTCTGCGTCTCGACGCTGATCGCGCCGCCTTCGGGCATGGCGTCGAAGGCGTTACGGAGCAGGTTCTCGAGGCTCGTTTCGAGCAACGCTGGGTCGACTTCGCAGGTCGGCAGACTGGGCTGCAGCGCGGCTCGCACGCTGACAAGAGGCGTGGAGGCGAAGCGCTGCAGTGCCAGCACGCTTTCTACCAACTGATTGATCGACGTCTCGACGCGAATGGGTTCGACCTTGGCGATGCGCTGATATGCCTCGACCACGCCGCTGGTACGCTCGACCTGCTCGAGCATGAGCTTCAAAAACGGTTGCTGATCGTCGAGCGAACGGCCTTTTTCACGTTCGACCAACAGGAATTGGATCGCGCCTTTGAGCGCTGCGAGCGGATTGCGCAAGTCGTGGGCGAGCTGCTCCGAAAATCGACCGAGCGCCACCAGCTTTTCGACCTGATCGCGTTCCCGCTGGCGTTCGCGAACGACTTCGCGCACCGCCGAGGCGGAGATCGCGAGCACCGAGCACGCTGCCAGCGTGAGCAGCGCACCCCGCGAAGGCAACGCTCTCACGAGCACGAGTGCGGTAACGGAGAGCAGAATCGCCCCCAAGAGTGAATAGATCACGATCAACCCGGGCACGTCGCGACCGAGCAACCGCAGTCGGAGCACGCTCGCCGCCAACAAACTGAGTGTCACGAGCATGCCGATGTTGCTCACTTTGGGGAATCCCCAGATGTCCGGCATCAGGTCGGTGATGGTCAGGAACGTGCCACAGAGCACCGCCCAAATGAGTGCTCGGGTGCGACCTCGTTCGGCGGGATCGGACGATGCAGCCAGGTGTCGAGCCAAAAGCACTAGGCAGACAGCCGTGCAGCTCACGCCTTGGATGAGAACGGCTCGCCACCACCAATCGCTGGAAAGCGTCGTCGCCAGCACGGCCAGGGTTGCCCCGTAGAGCAACGGACGGTACCGCTTGAGCGCACGCCCCTGGCCGACGAAGCTCGCGATCACCTCGACGCAGAGCAAGGGGAGCCACGTCGAAAAGGCGTGGTCGAGCCAGTGCCAAACGCCAACGCGCGTCAGTGAATATGCCAAATCCGCGAACGTCCACACGAACGTGTCGAGGAACAAGAGCGAGAGTGGTAGCGCGATGTTGCTCCGGTCGCGCCGCAACCACAGCACCAACGCGAACGCGAGGTGCCCCGCGCAGGCCGCGGCGCTAACCAGGACATGCCACGTCATCCCCGTAATCATACACGATTCCGGTCATTCCCCTGATTCGTCCGGCGATTGATTGCGGAGCTCGACTCGTAGCGCGTAATGGTCGGATAGATTCATCGCCGTGCTGCCCTGCGGCGTTTCCAATCGGAAAGTCTGTTGGAGCTGGCGATCTGCCGTCACCTGCGCCTCGAAGCCGCGCAACAATGCGTGGTCGATGAACAGGTCACGCGCGCCGCTGCCGCGTAGCGTGTTGTCCGAACAAGCCGTGCAGAATGGCGTCGAAACGGCGTCGACCAGCCCGGAGTCGATCATGAGCTGGTAGTCGAGCGGCAACTCGCCGCTGAGCGCCGGAGGTCCAGCGCTGTCCGGCCCCATATTGAGATCGCCGAGCACCAAAACGGGGTTTTTACCGTTCGCCTGCTGAACAATGAAGCTCAGGAGTTGTTCGACTTGATAGGCGTGCTCGCCTTCCCAGGAGCCGTGCGGACCGTGATAGGGAATCACGCCCAACGAGGAACCCAGGTGAGTGCAAAACGTATCCACCGGCCCGAGTCCTGGCACCTCTAGCTCAGCATACAAGGCGGAGGCTCGCACGAGGTAAGCGTCGTATTCCAGTGCACGGGTGCGGGATATCGGATAGCGACTGAGCAGGCCCACATCGAAGGCCCCACCGAACAGGGCTGGGTCACTCGGGGTGTTGCCGATGCACCGAGTGAAGAGTTGGTCCTCGAGATGGTCCAGAAAGCATCCCAGACAGCCGCCATCGACGTTTTGGATGGCGGCTTCGCACTCGGTCTGTGCGCAGGCCACCAACTCGACCCCGCTGTGCCCAGGGCACGACTCCGCTAAACAGCCACCAAGCTCCTTCAAGTCATGCTCGTTGCACGAACCGGAACCTGGTTTTGGCTCTTGGCGAAGGCGGTGGGGGAGGTGGTCGGCGAGCTTACTCGCGAGCGCATCGAAGTCGCTTCCAATCCAATATTCTTGAACACACAATAAGTCGAGCTGCGTCCCGAGCGAAGCCAATGCTGTTTCGATCTGCGCCTTGCGCTCGCCGGTGAACGGTTCGAAGTCGGGTGCCAAACCAGCGTTGTAGCTGAGAGCTCGAAGGTCGAACCGACTCGTGCTCCCGCCCGGCTCCGGGCTCCCGCTGCACGCAACCGCTGCGCTCGCGCTGAGTGCGAGGCTGATCAAAATTGCTTTCATCTATTCTCCCGAGTCTCCCGAGGTGCAGTCCCACCAGCAACGGTCGTGCCATTTCGCGCGAAGCGCGTTTTTCTGGATTCGGCCCAGTTTCGCGGTGCTCCAGCATCGTCCGCTCGCTGTGCAGGTGTGAAGCCCGCCGCACAGCGCTGCACAGTTCGCAAGCTCGAGCTCGTACTCCGGGCGCCCGCTTTTGCGAGCTTCTTGGCGAGCAGACGGGGGTGAAGCGCTTGGAACGCGAGCTGCATCGCGGTGATGACATGGCTCGAGCCTCGATGGTCATTGCTCTCCTGGCGCTGCGCGCGACCGTGTCCGGGCCAGCGCATGCCGCAGGCGATCCTTGGCTTCCCGGCTCCTGGAAGTTCAACGCGTCGGTCGCCACCGGCGTTCCTTTCTTGGTCATGAGCGAGGTCGCATTGGGCGTGACGGATCACGCGGCCATCGGCGTGCTCGGTGGAACGACGCCGATCGTGGCTGGCTTCGGCGTACGACCGCGCGCCGCCGTACCGTTCACCTCCTCGTTGCGGCTCTTGGCGAGTGCACCACTGATTTACTATCCACCGCACGCAGACGGCCCGGCGTGGTGGCTTGCACGACCGTCCATGGAGCTCGAGTGGCATACGCCGAGTCCGTTCTCGATCGCGGGTGGTGCTGGCGTGGTCGGCGTTGCGACCGAATCGGCGCTATTCGGTGGCAGTGACGTGGCTGCGACGAGCGCCTACGGCCGAGAGCTGCAGAATCGTCGCTCGTCCCTGTGGTGGACGCTGAACGCGCTCGTCACTGGCGAAATCTCTTCGAAAACGTGGCTGTTTGCGGATTTGACGGCTGTTTTCGAGCACGGACGACTCGCTGGTCGCGATTGGATTGGTGGCCCTCCGTTGATCGCCTTCCTTGGATTGGGCACGCGGTTGTGAAACCCCGATTGGCTTTGGTCGTGCCACTCTCGTCCTGGCTATTCGGTTGTCAGTGGTGGAGTGAGCCGCTGCCGGATCCAGATTGTGGCCAGGTGCTCGTCGACGCGAGCCACGAACTCTTGTTCAGCGACGCAGAGCTGCGCAAGGATGCGCGTTCGCGCAACGCCCAGCGCGGCACGTTTAGCTTCGCCGGCCAAATCGGGGCGCTCGAACAACGCTACGACGGGCTCGACGTTTCTCGGCTGTGGTCGATAATCGGGCAGCCTGCCCCGCGCGACGAGGCGTTGCTGCCCTTTCGGTTGCTGGGGCTCGTGAACCGCGGCGACTTGGCGGAGCAACTCGCGCCGTTCAGCCCAGCAGGCGAGGGCAGGCTGGTCTATACCCTGACCGACGGTCCTGGAGATGTTGCAACCGCCCGTGCGTTGCCACTCACCGTGATCTTCGAATACTCGCTCGGCAGCGAACGCTCGGCGAAGGACTGGGCGCTTGCGTTTCACGCGCTGGGCCAAACGGTGTGGTCGGCGCCCGACGAGCGGCTCGACGCCATCGCGGCGCTCGTGCAGAGCTTCATTGCCCCCAAAACAGCGGGCGCAGTTCCACACCTGTCACAGATTCGCGTGAACGACGGTCGAGTACCAGCTGGGCGCATGTATGAACTCGCGCTCGATGAGCAGGGAGTCCTAGTTCCGCGCGGCCTTCGCAACACGCCGCGCAGCGAGCTCGCTGGGTCGGAGGCCTTGTCGAGATTCGCTTCGGACAACGCGGAAGCCATCACTAGCGGCGCGCAGCAAGTTCCCGAAGAGTGGCTCGCGCTCTCCGCTAGCATCGGCTTCATCGACTGGTTGCCGAATTCGCCGCTGGAACGCGACTTCTCGCGCGGCACGTGCACCGGTTGTCACGGCGCTGACGGTCCCGGTCAGCGTGGCTTTCACTTGCAAGAGGCGCCGGACGGAACCGTAACTCTTTCGGAATTTCTGAGCCGTGAAGAGCTGCCGCGGCGCGTTTGGGTCATGCGTGAGCGTCTGTGCGGCGATTGAACGAACGCCGCCACAAAATGCCCGAAGGCAGCCACGTTCGTTGGCTGCCTCCCGAGCGGTCAGTGGGCCGTGCTCAGCCCTTGCATCCCCCTTGTCCCTTGCAGGCATTTTGCCCTTTGCAGGCGTGCTTTTCCGTCTTGCATCCCCCCTGTCCCTTGCAGGCGTTCTGTCCCTTGCAGGCATGCTTGCCGCCCTTGTCGTCGAGCTGTTGCACGTCGCTCGTGCGGTCAGTCGCGCCGTCGACAGTGGAGGCGAGGGGGGCGCTGACGGGAGCGCCAGAGACGATTCCGGAGATTGCGGCTGCCATCAAGATCGAGATCATGGTCGTGGGTCCTTTTTATCGTTTGTTTGAGCCAAATATTCGTTGGTTGTTCTTCGTGATGCGGATGAAAAATTCAAACGGCTCGGGTGGATAGCTCTCGGCCCATGCCGCGAGTCTCGTTCTCCGAGCGCCTGCTTCCGAAAAGCAATCGATCGAGCGAGATCTTTCCGGGCCCGACGAGCGCAACCCACAGCAAGAGCGCGAAGTAGGTCCACTCGACGAGCCCGAATAGGTCGGGCAATCCGTGGACATTTTCGCGTTGCGCGGTCAGAATGGCGACGGCCATCGAGCCCATCAAAGGCACGGCAGCGAAACGTGACGCGAGGCCAACTATCAATAGCGCGCCGCCAATCAGCTCGATGAACGAGACCATCGGCGCTTGCAGTCCTGGGAAAGGAATGCCGAGCTCACCGAAGTAGGCGGTCACCTTGGCCAGATTGTGAACCTTGCCCCAGCCCGTGCTCACGAAGAGCACGCCGAGCGTGATGCGCGCCACCAGCGGACCGAGCCAATCGAGCTTTTGAGTGATATCGAGCGCACGGCGGTGCGCCTTCGAAATGAATGAAGGTGAGGTCACGGCGGACTCCTTGTTTCGGCCCCAAAATGGGCCCCCAGTTGCCTGACAGTCCTAGTTACGTCATGGGCTCCGGACGGTTACCGAGCCCGTTCCAGTTTCGAAAAAAAGTCGATTCTGGCGGCTCTGGACGCGCAAACGCGAGGTAATCCTACGTCCTCGACTGGCCGAGGTCCGCAGGAATGAGCTCGCGAGGAAGCGAAAGCTCGCGCGCGAGGTCGAACCTTGAAGCAGTCCGGTGTTCTTCACGGGTGCTGGTCTCCTCAACACGCCCGTCGGTGACGCACCCGGACCAGCAACGCCCGCCGAAATGTATCAATTCACGGTCGACGCGGGTCGCAAACAGAAGCTCTCCTTTTGCGACCACGTTGGCGGCGACCAACGACCTCTTCTATGGCCCAGATGGCGGAGGAATTGTGCTCTTCGACGCGAACGACACGCCGATCAGTGGTGATATCACCGACCAGATTTCGCTTTGGGACACTGGTTCCGAAGGCAACGAAGAGCCGTTCATTGGTCCGAACACCGTGACCAACCAATTGGCGCCAAACACCGGTACCGCTGGAGAAGGCAAAGTCCAACTGCTGAACGCGGTGAACGACGGCTTCACTTATCCCACGGTGAGCTCGCTGCTCAAGGTCAGCATCTCGGCACAGTAACGGGCGCTTGATCCGGGTCGGCACGCGGCCTACAAGCTGGACTGGTCACGAATGCCGGCTTTCCCTCGCGCCAGCGCCCTTTTCAGACGAGCGGCGCAAGTTCGCAAGCTGGCGATTGGCCGTGCCTTGTTGGCGCAAGCGGATCGCCTGCAGCTCGGCGTGGTCGGTCGCAACTTGTTCGACGGCGTAGCGGTTGGCGTGGCTGCCGGCTTGGTTGGGGCCGCGCTGTTCGCGGCGTTCGAATACTTCCAACGGGGCGTATTGGAGGAGCTAGCAGGGTACATTCCTCTCCGTGCCGACGGGGAAACCTTCGCCGCAAGCGAAGGCTCGCATCCGTTTCGCCCTTGGCTGTTGTTTCTTCTGCCGGCGCTGGGCGGTCTGGCTTGCGGGCTCGTCTGTCGTTTGGCCCCGGAAACGCGCGGCGGTGGGGGCGACGCCATGATCGAAGCATTTCATCTGCATGGAGGCCTGATCCGGCGCCGGGTGATCTGGGTGAAAGCACTCGCATCCATGTTCACGCTCGGCACTGGTGGAGCGGGCGGTCGCGAAGGGCCGACCATGCAGATCGGCGGCGCCCTCGGCGGACTCGTGGGGCGGTGGCTCCGTGCATCGGATCGAGAACGCCGTATCTTGATGGTCTCCGGCGTCGCAGCCGGCATGTCCGCGGTGTTTCGTTGTCCCTTGGGCTCGGCACTGCTCGCGGTCGAAGTACTGTACAAGGACGGCTTCGAGTCAGAAGCGCTGATCCCGGCAGTCCTCTCGAGCGTCGTCTCATACTCGGTCGTCATCCCAATCTTCGGCGAGAGCACGCTCTTCGCTCGAGTGCCGCGTTTCCCCTTCGTCCCCGAACATTTGCCGCTCTTCGGCCTGCTCGCACTCTTGACCGCCGCGCTGGCCGTGCTGTTCGTTCGTGTCTATCGCGGAGTGCACCGCCTGTTCGACCGTCTCCCGATACCGGCTTGGACGCGGCCTGCCGCAGGCGGATTGGCGCTCGGCGCGCTGTGCACGCCAGCTGTGGTCGTGGTTGGCAACTACCTGCACGCCCCTGGTGAAGGGCTCGGCTTGTTCGGCGGCGGCTACGGCGCGGTTCAGATGGCGATCTCGGGCTCACCCTGGCTGCCTGCGGGCTGGATCACCGTGGGCTTGCTCGTCGCCCTGTCATTGGCGAAATTGTTCGCCGCCTCGCTGACGATCGGCTCGGGCGGCAGCGCTGGTGATTTCGCCCCGTCCCTCGCTATCGGGGGTCTATTCGGCGGCGCGTTCGGTCGCGCTGCCGAGCTCCTCACCCACGATCCGCGCCTGCAATCGGGAGCCTTCGCGCTGGTCGGAATGGGTACCTTTTATGGGGGCATCGCGCACGTTCCGTTGAGCGCGTTGGTTTTGGTCTGTGAGCTCGCGGGTAACTACGATTTGCTCGTGCCGCTGATGCTTGCACAGGGCATTGCCTTCGTGGCGCTGCGCAATCGCTCGCTTTATCCATCGCAAATGCCGACGATGCGGGACTCCCCGGCCCATCGAGATGCACTCGTGCTCGACGTCTTACGCGCGATCCACGTGCGTGACTTGATGAAGGGCCAAGCGCCTCCGGTTTGCTTCTTCAAGAACACGCCGTCGGAGGAGCTGGTCCGGCACGCCAGCCGCGCGAACGAACAAGACGTTTTCCCGGTGCTCGATGCGGACAATCGGCTCATCGGTCTCGTTACCGCCAACACCATTCGCTTGTTGTCCGTAGAGATGTCGCACGCACGGTGGACCTTGGCAGCCGACCTCCTTCACCCGCCAATCTCGGTAACGGCGGACGACGACCTTCGAGGAGCGACCGAGGCCATGATTGCCAACGAGCTCCGTGAGATCCCGATCGTCTCGAGCGACCATCAGGTCATCGGAATGCTGGACGAAGCGGACATCGCGGAGGTCTATTTGAGAGCTGCGGTACGCGCGGAGCTCGCTGAGCGAAGCAACCGCGAACCCCGTGCCTGACGGATCGTCGCGGTGACCGTGGCGCCAAACGCGGGCAACCGCGCGCAAGGATTGCGCGTTGGCGCAGGACCCGCGCGTCGCCAAGCGTCGGGCGTTTCTCCGAATGCTCAGCCTGGCGCAGCGTTCGCGCAATACCTGGCCATTTCTCGCTCGTATTGCCGCGGGCATGCAGGTTGCAGGACACGCGGATTGCAACAGACGTGCTCGAAAGGAGCCGAAGATGTCAATGATGCGAGCTGCCGTATTCGAGAAGCAAGGTTCGATCAAACTGCGTGAGGTCCCGAAACCAAGAGCCGGCGTGGGCGAAGCCCTGATTCGGGTGACGCTGACGACCATCTGCGGTACCGACGTTCACATCCTGCGTGGCGAGTATCCGGTACGCGCCGGATTGATCGTGGGGCACGAGCCAGTCGGAGTGGTAGAGGAAGTCGGCCCCGGCGTCGTCGGCTATGAACGCGGTGACCGTGTAATCGTGGGCGCGATCACGCCATGCGGGCAGTGTCGCGCTTGTTTGTCCGGCGCCCCTTCGCAATGTGGTCACATGGGGGACGGCTACGAGGCGATCGGCGGTTGGCGCTTCGGCAACACCATCAACGGATGTCAGGCAGAGTTCGTGTTGGTTCCCAACGCTCAGGCAAACCTGGCGAAGATCCCGGACGCGTTGCGCGACGAAGACGTCGTGTTGTGTACGGACATCATGTCCACCGGCCTATCGGCATCCGAGCGCGCCGGAGTGCGCTTGGGCGACGCCGTAGCGGTATTTGCGCAAGGACCGATCGGGTTGTGCGCCACGGCGGGCGCCAAGATGAGTGGAGCTTCGCTGGTCATCGGCATCGACCGCGTGCCGGCCAGGCTCGAAATGGCCAAGCGTATGGGCGCGGACGTAGTTTTGAACTACGAACAACAAGATGTCGTGGCGGAGCTCAAAAAGCTCACTGGTGGAGGTGTCGATGTCGCGATCGAGGCGCTCGGCACACAGCCCACCTTCGAGAACGCGCTGCGAGCCATTCGCCCGGGCGGTACCCTTTCTAGCCTGGGGGTCTACTCTGGCCACCTTTCACTGCCGCTCGACGCGTTCGCGGCGGGTCTCGGTGATCACACCGTCGTCACCTCCCTCTGCCCGGGTGGCAAAGAGCGTATGCGACGCTTGATGAGCATCGTGGCGGCGAAGCGCGCTCCGTTCGAGGCGCTAGTGACTCACTCGTTCTCGCTCGAGCAAATCGAAGAGGCCTATGACCTCTTCGGGCACCAACGCGACGGTGTGTTGAAGGTCGCCATTCGTCCGTAGTTCCTCGACGCGTACCAACGGTCCCCCTGATGGAGTCGGCCTCTGTCGACGAGGCCGACGGGACCGTTGCACGCGCCAGACGCCACACACGCGGCTGTTGTCATTGGGCGATCTGGTCGGCGAGCGCGAATTTCACGACGAGAGCAGCGCGTCTGCGGCTGCTCGCTGCCACTCTGCCAGACCGTCGGACGGCCAAGACACAGTGCCAACCGACCGCTCGGCACTGTGTCCCAGGTCTCACTCACAACACGCAGATCCCCAGCTGCTCCAACAAATCATCGAGGTCATCCCTCGATGCAGGCAAGCACGACAGGAGCTGCTCGAAGTGTTGAACCGCCCATGCCGGTGTGCGGGTCGAAAAGCTCGGCTTGTCGCCGATTGCGAGCAAGCGGCGCCATTCCAGCCGCCGTTGCTCGGCATAGCCCTTCGAAATGTGCTCGAGATCACGGCCGCGCAGGCATTCGACGACTGCTTCCACCAACTCCCGCGCCTCGCGCAATCCGACGTTCAGACTCTGCGCGCCAATCGGATTCGCGACGTGACACGCATCGCCCACGAGCCATACTCTGCCGCGCCCGAATCGTTCGGCAAGCGCTGGTTGAAACGAGCGAAGTCCGGACCAATCGATGCTGTCGAGTCGATGGGCGTGCCAAGGCATCCGCGAGTGCCGCAACTCGCCGAGTTCACCGACACCGAGCGCGTGAGTCGGCATATGAGGCAACTCGAAACTATAGCGGGTGCTCCCTCCGCGTAGCGGGTACAGGGCAGCTGCATACTCACCAAACGCAAACTCAGCGCTCGCGCCGGTCGAATCGGCGTGTGGTACGTCGAAAAATGCGAAAGGTCGCTCCTTCTCGAGCTTGCTCATGGCGATCCCGAGGCGGGCCCGCACCGCAGATTGAAAACCGTCAGCGCCAATCAAGAAGCTAGAGATCACCTTAGTTTCGTTGGCGTGGTCACTGCTAGGGCCGTGGGGATTCACCAGCCAGGCATGCACTTCGTCCCCACATTGTTGCAGGCTCGCCAGCCTTCGTCCGTATTCGACGAGGACGCCTGCAGTGCGCAACGCGCCTTCGAGCACCCTTCTGAGCACGTCTTGCGGCAGCGTGAGCCCGCCATCTGCGAATGCGCCGTCTACGGGCAGGGTGAGCAGCGCCCGCCGTTCGGAGTTTGCAAACACGGAAATGCGCTTGAAAGATTGCCCCTGCCAGCGCAACGGCTCGGCCAGGCCGAGCTCGGCGAGCATTTCGACGGTGCGTGGATGAAGCACGACCGCAAAACTGTGCACCGATTCTGGTTCGGATTGCTCGACGACCTTCACGTCGAACCCCTGGCGCTTCAAGTGAAGCGCCGTCATCAGGCCAACGGGACCTGCGCCGACTACCAACACTTGCGTTTTGCTTTCCATGCGCAAGTTCCTGCAAGCGACGCGCCAATCACACCAACGCCGACGTGACCCCCGCGGTGCTCGCAGCGGAGTGGTTGTAAGGCGTCCTCCTCGCTCGCAACGTGCAAATCGTGCGTGCCGCGTGCAGCCGATGCGCGCCTCGGCCCATGACCGCCGGCTCAACACTCACTGATCTGGTAGTATCAAAGCGCCGGCCAGATTCCCACTCTTCCGCGACGACTATCCGGCGACACGTCAGCATCGTCTGCGCCGTCACCTGCGGCAAACGCCGCCGATGTCGGGTTCTCGGATGCGGGCAGTAAGGTTCGCGAGGCGAGGAGCTCTCTCACTTCGACCGCGCGCGCTTCATCGCTCAGTGCGCAGCATTCGAAGAAGGTGCAGAGCTCTGGGTCGTTCTCCCTGCGGGCGCGCTCCCCACTCTGGCGCAGCTCCTTGGCCGAGCGAATGGCTTCGTCGAGCATTCGACGAAGGTCGGCGCACCCGTCATCGGAGGGTGGGCTGGAATCCGCCGAGCCAGTGGCGCTGTTCCAGGGATAGGGGGTGATTGGCGGCATGGGGCCGACTGTCTGTGCAAAACGGGGGCCAGGCTCATCGTCGTCGAAGCGAGCCACACTGAAGATGCTGCGCTGAGCACACTGAACAGAGTGAGACTGCAGAGTCGTAACGTGAGCAGCAGTTTGCCACGGTTGAGCCTCAACCCTGAACGGCTCCTGCGACGGGCGAGCGAGGTGCAGGCGCGTCGCCCAGTTCCTCGAGCTGTCTAGAAATTTTGGGCGCAATACCGTCGCCACGCACCGCGGTACGCGGCTTCGAGATCTCGCGCGAAACGCGCCGTATCGCCGAGGGCAGACGCTTCGAGTCGAGCGCGAAGCTCGCCGCGCAGCCGGCCGAGCCTGCCTAGATCGCGAGCCAACTCAACGGCCTTCGCGACGTACGCTTCTTCTGAATCGGCGATCAGCTCGGGCAAACCGAGGTTCATCGCGATCGAAACGCCCGCGCGTTGCATCGCCGAATCACCGCTCAGCGTAACGACGGGTACCCCCATCCAGAGCGCGTCGAGGCTCGTGGTCCCGCCGGCGTAGGGGAACGTGTCGAACGCAATGTCGATGTGGCGATACCGTTCGAGGTACTCGCGGCGCGAGACTCGACCCCCAAACTCGACGCGGCCGGCGTGCACGCCATGGGTCGCCAGGTTCGCCAGCAGGGACTCGCGCGCGAATTCTTCGGCATACAGAAACAGACGCGAGTCTGGGAGTGCGCTCAACACTCGCGCCCAGACCTGCAGCAGCTTTGGGTGCAGCTTACGGGGGGTGTTCTGGCAGCCGAACGTCACGACTCCCTTGGCCAGCGCAGGCTGTGGTCCCTCGGGCAAATCGGCTTGCAGCGCGTCGTAACTCCAAAAGCATGCCGGAAGATGGATCGACTCTTCCGAATAGAGGCTGAAATCCGTACCTGGCGGATCACAAAAGTGATCGGTGAGTCGATAGTCAATCGTATCGAGCCCGGTAGTTCCGACGTACCCGAGCCAAGTCATCTGCACGGGCGCGGGCTTGCACGCGAATAGCCGCAAACGCGAGCCAGCACCGTGAAGCGCCAGATCCACGAGGATATCGATTTCATCTCGACGGACGAGCTCTGCCGCTTGTACGTCGTCCATGCGTTGGATATCTCGAAAGTGATCGCCGACGAAGCTACGGTACCAGTCCGTTTCCGGATCGGCTCGTTCGACGGAGGAGTATAGAAAGAGTTCGACGGCCGACTGAGCGTGCTGTCGCAGCAGCGGCACCAAGAACTGCTGTATGGGATGAGCGCGAAAATCCGGGGAAACGTAGCCAATTCGCAGGCGGCGTTCGGGGTCCCGTTCGTTGCCGTGTGGACGAACGAACTTTCGCAGTGGCTCTGCGTGCCGCTCGGCCCAAAGCCGTGTTTCGTCGAAGATGGCTTTGGCGCTGGAGCGCGGATCGGTGAGCATCGCGACGATCAAGTTGCTGTGCGCGGCGTGATCCTGCGGCGAAAGTTGCACGGATCGTCGGTAACTGGCGATGGCGCCCTGGCTGTCGCCGAGGTCGTCGAGGGCGTTGCCGAGGTAGCGATGCGCGGTTCCGCGCTCCGGCGACAGCTCGATGGCGCGCCGCGCGTGCGTCGCGGCGTCTTTGGGGCGTTTGAGCTGCAAGAACACCCACGCGAGAGTTACCCGGGGGATTGAGTCGTCGGGACGCAACGCGATCACCCGTTCGAGCAGCGGCAAAGCCTCCACATGCGCACCGACCGTGATCAGCGTGACCGCCAGATTTTGCAGCGCTTCCACGTGATCGGGATCGGTGCCGACGACATGTCCGAACGCCCGCGCTGCGTACTCTAGGTTGCCCAGCCGTCGATAGATTTCCCCGAGATTGATGAAATACGAGGGCTCGTTTGCTTGCACCTCGACGGCTCGTTCGAGATATCGCCTCGCGTCCTCGAGATTGCCCGCTTCGAGCAAAATCGTACTCAGCCCGAAGAGCGCACGATCGTGATGCGCGTTGCGGGCGATCACTTTACGGTAGAATTGCTCGGCCTCTTTTGGCTTGCCGCCGCGGTGCAGCGCGAGCGCACGCTCGAACAGTTCTTGGGAGGTCTTGGGGGCTTTCACGCGGGCCGTCTACTCACGCTTGGTCAGTCGAGTCGACCCAATACTGCAAACATCGAGCGTTCGGACAGCTGTTCAGTCATCCACGTCGAGTCATTCGCTGGGCCGGCCCGACCTTACTCTTATGGCACCTGCAGATAGCCTCTGATTGGCGCTCTGGGGCTGGAAATCTGAATCTGCACGGCAGATTGAGTTTATGATTCGAAAGTTCGTCACCTCTTCGGGTGCCGATTGCAGATCTAGGCAGCCCAATGAATTTGGTCGCCGAACCACACTTCAACTCGCCTGGTCCGTCTGGCGCCTCGAGATCCATGTTGCGACGCAACCACGAGCTGGAGACGTATTGTCCGTGCAGCGAGGGGCTGGCCGCACCCGCCGGTGGACAAATCCTGTGCGCCAAGCATGCCGAACAGGTCCTCAGGCACGTTCGGCGTCGATTTGGCAGCCATCGTTTCGGGGGACGCTACGCTCACTATGTCGAGGACATCGTTCACGAATGCTACGTGAATCTGTTGGCCCCCGGCGGGCTGGATAGCTTCGATCCCGACCCCGGTCGCCCCCGCGCTGACGCCTTTGGCGCATGGCTGTGGGGGGTTTTGCGTAATCAGTGCCACAACAAGCTCAACTACTTGAGCCATCATCCGTCCGGCGAGCCCTTGGAAATGGCGGCCGAACCGACTCACGGGATGACGCCGGAGCAAGCCTTCGCGCAAACATTTTTGTCCGACCTTCTCAAAGCCGCCGTGGCCAAGGTCGAAGCGTGCTGGAAGGCGAAGGGCGCGAAGAAGGGCGAGCGCTTCGAGGTGTTCCTGCCGTTCGTGTTCGAAGAGAACGTCACTTACGAGCAAGCGCAATTGCTGCTCGGGATTTCCAACGTCCACGCAAAGAAGCTCAAACATGACCTCTCCGAGGATGTCTTACAGGCTTTGCGGCGCCTGGTCCGCGACACGCTGTACCTCGAGCCGGGCCTGGGCCACGACGCGATCGAGCGGCGGATCGACGCGGAAATCGAGGCGTTGATCGTCGCCGCCTATCCTCCTCGGTCAATCGAACTACTGCCGGAGGTCAAGGAAACGAATTCGGTACCGCCGAATTCAGTCCTCGACGGTGAGGAGTTGGAGCGGTGATGATGAAAGCGTCAGACGAAACTCTACGCAGCGCTCGCGGGGACGGTGTCGAGCGAGCGAACAGCTCGCCGCCCTTTCCCACGACGAGTTGGACCGTCGTGCGCGAGGCGGGCGGAAGCGACGTAGGTCGCGCTCGGGGGGCACTGCTCGAGCTGGCTGAACTTTATCGGGCGCCCGTGCTCGCTTATCTCCGGCACGATGGCTACACCGAGAGTGAGGCCGAGGCACTTCTAGGGCTCTTCTTCGAAAAACTCGGCGACAGCGACCTGCTGCGTTCGATTGAGCCGATGCGTGAGCCGTTCAGGGTCTGGCTACTGCGGACGCTCGAAGACTTCCTCCGCTCGGATCCAGATCCTCACGCTCCGCATGATCGCCCTTCAAAGCCAGCTGACCCGTCACCTGAAAGCGAACGCGCGCCGACCATTCCGGACTACCAGGTGCGCGACGTAGTGGGGGTTGGTGCCGAGGGCACCGTGTATCGAGCCCAAGACTTGCGGGCTCAGCGCGACGTGGCCTTGAAGGTGCTTCGCCGTGAGTACCTGGTCGAGCCCGAGGTGGTCGAGCGTTTTCGGCGTTCGGTGGCCCTGGTGAGCACGCTCGATCACCCGAACATCGTGCGCATCTACGGCCGCGGCGAGACCGCCGAGGGGCAGCCCTATTATGCCATGCAGCTCGTGGTGGGCGGCACGTTGGCGGAGCGACACCAACAAGAGCGTTTTCGTGATCCAAAGCGGGCGGCGCTGCTCGTGATCAAGCTCGCTCGTGCGATTCATCACGCGCACCAGCGCGGGATGTTGCATCGCGACGTGTCACCCTCGAACGTGCTCCTGGACCTCAACGGTGAGCCGTTCGTGAACGATTTCATGGCCAAACGCATCGCTCAATCAGGACCGGGCAGCCGCGTCGGCAAGTTCTCGTACATGGCTCCAGAGGTGGCGGTAGGGAGCGGCTCGACGGTGGAGAGCGACATCTATGGGCTTGCAGCCATCTTGTATGAGCTGTGGGCGGGAGTGGCACCGATTCGAGCCGAAAGTTTCGAAGGCGTTCAGCGCCAACATGCGCTCTCGGAGCGTAAGTCCGCGCGCGCGATTGTCCCAGAGATCCCACGCGATCTCGACGCGGTTTGTCGTGCCGCGCTCGATCGCGATCCGTCGCAGCGACACTCTTCGGCGGCCGCGTTCGCAGACAGCCTGGAGCGTGTGCTACTCGATTTTCCACCCGTGTGGCCAAAGCTGTCGCGTCGACGCCGGGTTTGGCTGTGGGCGCGTCGCCATCCGGTACTGGCGATAGGAGCGTTACTCGGCGCGCTGCTGCTGCTGCTCGCGGACTGGCGCACCGTGATGAGTGTGCGCGCGGAAGCGGCAGAGCTCGAGGTCGCGACGCTCCACGGCAACGCCGCGCTGGCCAGCGCGCAGGCGCGCGCCGTTTTGACCTTGTTCCAAAAGCTCGCCAATCAAGTCGCGCGTACGGCGGCCGATCCCGAGGTGCGGGACTACATTCTACGCGCCGAAGTACATAGCGACGTGCCGCTACTTCAAAAAGTCTTCGAACGCTCGCGCAGCTTCGATTCCGTCGGGGTGTTCGATGCGGACGGTCGAATTCTGGCGCGCTATCCGGAAGCTGGCCCCGAGTACCTGGGGCGAGAGTACCGCTTTCGAGAGTACTACGGCTGCTTGCAGGTACTGGCGCAGCAGGCAAGCTACCACGACGCGCCTCCCTCCGATCCAGAAGTGTGCGTTTCACCCGCCTATCGCGGAGAGATCAGCCGCAATATCGAGTTCACCGTGGCAGCTCCGGTATATGCCACCAGCGGCGGCTTCGTTGGCTTCGTGGTGTCCAACATGCATGCCAAGAACACGCTCGAAGAAGTAGAAATCGACGACGTTTATCACAGCGGGCAGACGACCGCCCTCTTCGGCCAACGAGGCGCCGATCGAAACGGACCCCCGCGCGACCGGTCGCAGCCGAAGAAGCTCACCGTGGTGGCGCATCCAGGTCTGTTCAGCACGGAGGAGCGAGCGCTCGACGCGGAGCTCTCCCGCAAGCTGGTGCAGCACTTCGGTGAAGATGGCCCTCCTGGTCGACAGCTTCGCGCTGTGCGTGTACGCCCTTGGGAGGAAGCGAGCTACATCGACCCAGTAGTGGGAGGAAATTGGCTCGCTGGTTTTGCGCCGGTCGGCACGAGTGGCTTCGTCGTTTCGGTCGCTACCCCCCGAGCCACCGCGCTCGGCGCGGCGGAGCGGCACACCGGCGCCTTGTGGCGCTACGCGCTGATGTTGAACCTAGGCTTCACGTTGCTCGGCGCCGTCGCCTTGAGAGCCAGCTTGCGCGACATTCCTCCTGGCTCGCGCGGTTGATCGCCGCGAAATAGCCGATACTACGCCTGCCGATCCTCCGCTTGCCACGGCCGGGTCTCGGCGGTTCGGACTCGGCTATTTCCGCGCGGGCCCATGGGGACCGAACATCGCCGGTAATGTCGAGCGCAGAGTTCGTCAGTATCAGGTATGACGCCCATCGAACCGCGCAGTACGACGCTGAAGAGTACGACCGAGAGCTTCAGAGGGAGGCCGTGATGTCGCCCGAATTCCAGAGCTTTCCAATGTGGCTCGCGCTGTCGCCGTTGGCGCTGTTCGCCCTCGTATTGCTGTACAAGTCCGTTGCCGTCGTGAAAGGCACCGAGATCGCCGTGCTCGAACGGCGCTGGTTCGGGCGACCAATGCCAGAAGGGCGCGTGGTTGCGATGCGCAACGAGATCGGCGTTCAGGCGCACATCCTCGGGCCGGGTTTGCACCTCCTGACTCCGTTCATCTATTCGATCGAACTGCGGTCCATGCTGACCATCAAGGAGGACGAGATCGGCTTGATCGAAGCCGTGGACGGCCGTCCCATCGCGGCGGGGCGGATCTTCGCGAACGTCGTCAGCGGGCACGACTTGTTCCAAGACGGTGAGAGCTTCCTCAATAACGGCGGTGAGCGAGGTCCTCAGCTCGAAATCATCCCTCCAGGGATTTATCGCATCAATCCGTACCTATTCAAGATCACCAAGGCGCCGGCCGTCAGCATTCCGCCGGGGAGCGTCGGCGTCGTTGGTGCGATCGACGGCGAACCGATCCCGGCAGGACGCTTGTTGGCGCGCAGTGTCGGGCCGCTCGACAACTTTCAGAATGCTCAGGCGTTTTTGGCCGCGGGTGGGCAAAAAGGCCCGCAAATCGACATTCTTTTGCCCGGTCAGTACCGCATCAACACCAAGCTTTTCACGATCGACGTGCGCCCCGCGACAGTCGTTCCAGTGAAGAAGGTCGGCATCGTGACGGCCAAGGATGGTGAGCCGCTGCCTCCGTCCGAGTATGTCGCCAAGCTCGTGAATGGCCACCGCGACTTCCAAGATGCGGCGGCATTTCTCGGTGCGGGTGGGCAGCGGGGGCCTCAGCTCGGCTTCTTGCGTCCCGGTACTTACTACGTCAATCCCGCGATGTTCGATGTTGCGTCGGACAGCGTTGCCGAGGTCGAGCGTGGACACGTGGCCGTCATCGTATCGAACGTGGGCCTCGAACCGGTTGGGGTCGTAGATACGGAACGCGCCTCCGAAAGCGGCCCGCTGGTAGTCGGGATCGAGCGCTATGTGGTCGACGCCGGCTACCGCGGCATCCAACGTGAAGTGGCGGGCCCCGGCACTTACTATTTGAACCGCCTTGCTTACATTCCGCACATCATTCCCACCACCAACATCACGATTGACTGGGCGGATGATGGCCAGAGTCAACACCGATCTCGAGCCTTCGATCCGCTCGCCATCGTCTCCAAAGACGGCTTCGAGATGACGATCTCGGTCAAAGTCATCTTCCGCGTGCTCCCCGAGCAGGCGCCGCACATGGTGGCCAGAATCGGCACCATCGACAACCTGATTGAACACGTCATCCACCCGCTGATCGACTCGTCTTTTCGCAACCAAGCTTCGTCGACCGAGGCCATGAAGTTCATGCAAGATCGGCATGAAGAGCAGCGGAAGGCGGAGACTCACACCGGGCGCGAGCTGGCGAAGTATCACGTGACCTGCGTCAGCGTGCTCATTTGCCAGATCATCTTGCCCGAGCGGCTGATGGACACGCTGACCAACAAAGTCGTGGCCGCCCAACAAATGTCCATGTTCGACGCTCAGCAGCAGGCAGAAGAGCGACGCCGCGAGATGGCCAACACCAAGGCTCAGGCAGACTTACGCCCCGAGCTAGTCAAAGCCGAAGTCGACGTGCAGATCGCGACGCAGCGCAAGCAAGAGGCGGTCTTGCTCGCGGAAGGTCGAGGTATGAGCACGCGAGTCGAGCAGGAAGGCGTCGCCGCCGGTATCGCAGCGGTGGGCCAAGCCGAGGGCGAGAAGATCCGCGCGATCGGCCTGGCAACTGCAGAGGCCTATGAGCAGCAAGCTTCGGCGCTCGGCCAAAGCCAACTCGCGATGGTCGAGATCATGAAGCGTATCGCGGACGGCAAGATCAGGATCACGCCCGACGTTCTGGTAAGTTCCGGCGAGTCGGGCGGAGCTGACAACGGTTCGGGCATCATGGCAGCTTTCGTAGCCAATTTGCTGGCGCGAGAGGTGCGCGGCTAAGGGCACCTCAGCTTGCAGGTCCTAACCCTTCTGGCGCCTCAACGAGCGCCTCACTTGCTCCTTCACTGCCGCTTTCACCTCTTCCGTCAACACCGGCACTGGGGCAGCGCTACACGCCGCAAGCACGCTCCTCAACGAATGGCAGCGCTTCGCACACTGCGGGCACTCATCCACGTGCGCCTGCATCACGTGACACGCCTCACTCGTCACGTCTCCTTCTTGATACCGTGAGAGCAAATCGACGACATCCGGGCACGCTGCACTCGGCGAACTCTGTTCGAGCCACGGCGTCAATTCATCGCGCAGCGCCTTGCGCGCGCGATGAAGCCGACTCTTCACGGCCTCCACACTGATGCCCAGCGCCGAGGCCACTTCCGGCGCGCTCAGGCCCTCGATGTCGCGCAGCACCAGGACCTCGCGTTGTGCCGGCTCCAGCGCGCGAACCGCGACGTCCAGCGCGTTCTCGAGTTGTTCTGCGGAGACGGCCTCGTCTGGCGCCTGGCGCAGAGGAGTGGTCACGCGCTCCTCGGCAGCTTCAATCGGTTCGTTCGCTCGCGCCGCGTCTCCGCGGGTGTGAAGCTTGAGACAATGGTTGCGGGCGATCGAAAACAGCCACGTGCTGAAGCGGCTGTCGCCGCGGAACTCGCCAATGTGACTCATTACCGTGAGCAACGTTTGCTGCATCACGTCCTCGGCGTCGGCGTTCGTGCCGCACAATTTTTGGCCGAAGCGGAGCACGCGCGGCGCATACGTCTCCACCAGGCGAGTGAGGGCGGCTTCGTCGCCGGCGCGGGCTCGTTCGATGAGCGGAGTTTCGTCGTCAACGCTTGCCACGTCGTTACCGTAGCGCAGAGTACGCCTCGGTGGCTCTGGTGAATGGCCGACGCCAAACTTCGATCCGACGAAACTCCTCGGATCAGGCCGCCGGCGCGTGCGCCTCGTGCTCGAAGCTGAGCTCGACCTCTGGCGGATGAACGAGCGTGCCGTATGCCGGGCAATTGCGCACCGCGCGTTCAATCTGCCCCCGGTATTGTTCGGGCACGGCCGCCGGGAGCACCACGCGAATCGCGAGGCGTCCGAAGCGTGGTTGCGGCTCTCGGACCTTTTCCGCTTCCACCTCCACTCGAAGCCCTTCGACCGAGATTTTGCGTGCGTTCAGGTACGCGGCGGCGAAGTAGTGGGCGCAGGCGCCGACGGTCGCGGCCATCACGTCGAGCGGGGACGGTCCACGATCTTCACCGCCGGGGACCGACGCGGGTTGGTCGAAGAACAATTCGTGAGTGCCGAGCGTGACTCGGCTGGCGACTCCGCCTGCAGATTCGATGGAGAGTTTCATGACTGCCTCCTGTTGTCCTTGCCCAATAGCGCGGACACCCAGCTTTCGAGTCGACCAGCGGCAGGCGCCCGTTGGTTGTCGTTTGCACGACAGCGGCAGCGCGCGGCCGGCGGCACGTCACCGAGTACGGACTCGATGTGGCGGCCGCAGCCGGTGTAGGTAGGCTTACCGCAGCTCTTGCACGTCACTCGCTGGCACATGAGGGGACTCCTTTATTCGTGAGAGCCGGGACCCGTGGAAAGGGTTCGTCGATTCTTCGACTTTCGTTCGGGCTTGGGGAATTGGGCGCTCGCGCTCCAGCATCGCAGCTCGCGGTACGCTCCATTCCCGTCGCGTCCCGCTGCAAAATGCCCCCGGAATATTCGGTATGGCCCCAATCGGGCGAAAACGCGCAGGCGCTCGAGCTCGCCCGGTGTGTGCGCGGCACCGGACTTGCTTGAGGGGCAACACCACGCCGACAGATGGGTGTCGGCTGGAAGCTATCGAGGTTGCCATGTTCAGCAGGCAACGACGCCGTAGTAAGGGCAACGCCGGCAGCTCCTAAGCCCTGGTCGCGGTCAATCGGGAGCGAGGTGAGCGTGGCGGTGTGGATCGGCACTCGATGACAAAACGCGCGCCCAGGACCGAACCCCAAGACGCCCCGATAAAAATGCCTCGTCATCCGTCGATGTTGACCAACAGCGCAATGGAGCTAACCGTCCATCGTGCTCCACCCGTCGACCAAGGCCAAGATCGACCAATGGATCGAAGAGGCGCCCGAATTTCGCCGCGTCGAGAGCGAACCTCTCGCGCAAGACGCTTGGGAGTCCAAAGCGCTGGAAGACGGTCAGGTGGTGTACGAAGAAGTCGAGTTGGATACTGACGAACCCACGCTGTACAAGCTCGCTGCGTGGTGTGAACGGCAAGTGAAAATCGCGCCTCGGCCGCCCGTGAAAGCGAGCGCCCCGCCGCCGAGCGCGGCCCGCGCAGCTACTCGACGCTGAGGCGCAATCGCGGGTCAGCGCTCGCGGCATGCGCTGCGATGGCCGCATTCAGCGCCAGAGCAACGCCTTCGTGCTGAGGAAGATCGTAGAAGAAGTTTTCGGTGAGCGGCTGCTTGCTACCGTCTTTGTAGGCCAGTACCAGACGGTGCAGTGAGCCTGCTGGATTGGTCTCGACGAACACCGCCGCCAGGCCCAGCAGCGGAAATTCGGTTGCCGCTTTCGTCGACCAAGAGATCGCGTGCCGCAGCGTCCCCGCTTGGCGGTCGATCATGATTCTGCCGGCAGGGCGAAAGACGACCACGCACAAGCCACCCGCGAAGAGCAGGGTCTTGACGAGCTTGCCGGCGGTCATCCCTTCTTTGCCCTGAATCAACTGAGCGGTGACACTGATCAGCGCAATCAGGGTTGGAATGAGTAGCAACACGACGAACAGCACGACCACGAACTTCGACACGGAACGCGGGCGGTACTTCACGACGACATCCGACATGAATCACGGACGGTACGCCGGTCGAACTGCGCGCTCAACGAGAGCACGAGCGCGCGCTTGGAATGTGCCGACCACGATCGGCCGAGAGACTCCCGCCGTGCAGGCTGGCGGGTGGCGATAACCTTTAATGCGGGCAAAATGTAACAGCTGTTACCTGTTGTAACGATTGTTGCGGTCTCCCCTCACGCATGTTACGGCTCGTCCGGCATGCCCGAGAGCTCCCTGGCCTCCCGCGGGACACGCGCGCGCGCTCGCGCGCCCGAACCCAAGCAGCGCTGGGTGTTGTTCATGCCGACGCTGCCGAGCGCGGATACGACCGCTCGCGTGAAGATCTGGCGGCAACTGCAGAAGGTGGGCGCAGTGGCGCTCAAGAACTCCGTCTACTTGTTGCCGAATCGGGATGAGTGCGTGGAGGCGTTCGAGTGGGTGTCGCGCGAACTTTCGGAGCTCGGCGGGCAAGCGTCGCTATGCGAGGGCCAGTTCCTCGACGGTGCCACGGACGAGGAGATATCGCGACGGTTCGTCGAGGCTCGCAACGCGGACTACGCAGAGCTGGCGACGGACGTGCGTGGAGCCGCGAAGTCGCTCAAGGGCAAGCGCCTGGCGCCCGACAAGCTGGCGACGCTGACGGAGCAGGTGAGTCGCTTGCGCCGACGGTTCGGTGAGATCGCGGCCATCGACTTCTGTCATGCGCCGGGGCGTGAGGCGACACATGGGCTGCTTGCCGGCGTAGAGCGCACCCTGAGTGAGTTGCGAGGTGATTCGCAGCAAGAGCCGCTGACTCGCTTGACACGGCCGCGAGCCGCCACTTGGGTGACGAGGACGGGCGTGCACATCGACAGAATCGCTTGTTCTTGGCTGATTCAGCGCTTCATCGATCCCGAGGCAACGCTCAAATTCGTGGCTCCGAAAGGCTACCTGCCGGAGCCGGGGGAGCTGCGTTTCGATATGTACGACGCAGAGTTTACCCACGTAGGCGATCGCTGCAGCTTCGAGGTGCTCCTGGTGCGGATGAGCCTCGATGGGGACCGCGCACTTTCAGCCATTGCAGAGATTGTGCACGATATCGATTTGAAGGACGAGAAGTTCTCGCGACCGGAGACGGCCGGCGTGCAGAGTGCTGTGGTCGGAATTTGCGGTTCGGTGCGCGAGGACGAGGCGCGTATCGCGGCGGCGACGCCGTTGCTCGACGGGCTGTACGCCTTCTTTGCGCGTGCGAGCCAAGCGAAGTGAGGAGAGCATGAAACAACTCAGTCGATTCACGCGGGGATTTGCCGGTTCTGCTTTGGCGCTGCTGTTCGCGCTCGCTACCGCGTGCGCTGGACCGGAGGGGCCGCCGCCGGCGACGCCGGCGTCTGCTTGGCCTTCGCCTGCATCGACTCCCTCTTCGCCCTCACAGGCAGCGCCGCCCCCTGTGGCAAAGAACACTACGGTGAGCGCTGCAGCGAACGAGCCTGCGACTCTCTCGTCCGCCATCGACGAGAAGGCCGTCGCGGAGGCCACCGGCATTGCAAAGCTCGAAACGACCCCGGACGGCGTCGTGAAGGCGTCCCTTCCACGCAAAGACATCGAGGTCGCGGTCGACGGCTGGAAGATCCCGCCATTCATGGGGCTCACTTCGTGGGTCGCATTCACCCCGGCGCAGAAGGGCATCGCAGATGCGATGATCATGGGTGATCTCGTCCTGTTCGAGGATGAGGTGAACCCGGTGATGTCCGTGCTGCTCGAGTACCAGGTGCAGGTCACGGCGATCCACAACCACTTCTTCTACGATGCGCCACACGTGTTCTTCATGCACGTCGGCGGTGAAGGTACGGTCGCTACGCTCGGCGGAGGCATACGCGTGGCGATGAACACGATCGCCAAGATCCGCATGCATAGTCCGAAGCCCGCACAAGGCTACGGCGTGTCGCCACTCCCGGCAAAGAACGCCATCGACGCAGCCAAGCTGGAAGCGATATTCGGCGTGAAGGGTCAAGCCAAAGATGGCATGTTCAAAGCCACGATGGGCCGCAGCACCGCCGCCGCCTGCGGCTGCAACATCGGCAAGACCATGGGGGTCAACACTTGGGCGGCCTTCGCCGGAAGCAACGAAAATGCGGTGGTTGATGGTGATTTTGCGGTCTCGGAGCGAGAACTGCAGCCGGTTCTCAAAGCGCTGCGAGCCGGCGGAATCAATATCGTCGCCATTCATCACCACATGAGTGGCGAGAACCCGCGCATTCTTTTCCTTCACTATTGGGGACGCGGCAAGGCTGCGGACCTTGCGGCCACGATCAAGACCGCGCTCGAACTGACCGCTTGGGACAAACCCAGGTCGGAGACGACATGACCGCGTCACCGCAGATCGCTGCGAATGATTCGACGACGGCAGATGCCCTCGCGCCGTGCAGCTTGCAGCAACTCACTGCCTACTTTCTCAGACTCGGAACACTGGGCTTCGGCGGCCCGATCGCGCTCGCCGGCTATATGCAGAAGGATCTCGTCGAGGAGCGACGTTGGATCTCCAAAGACGACTACGTGCAAGGCCTCGCCCTCGCTCAACTCGCGCCCGGGCCCCTAGCGGCCCAATTGGCCATCTATTTGGGTTGGGTGCGGGGAGGGGTGCTCGGGGCGACCCTGGTGGGGCTGGCATTCGTGTTGCCGTCGTTCCTGATGGTGCTCGCGCTGGCCGCCTTTTACTTACAATTTGGCGGATTGTCTTGGATGCGAGGCGCCTTCTACGGCATTGGCGCCGCGGTGATCGCGATCATCGGGCGCAGCGTGTGGAAGCTCGGCAAGCTCACACTCGCGAAGGAACCTCTGTTGTGGGCCCTGTTTACGGTGAGTGCGGTGGTGACGGCCTGGACCGAGTCGGAAGTGGTTTGGCTCTTCTTGGCCAGCGGGGTGCTCGCATTGTGTATCAAGGCGCCACCCCGGTTCGCCGGGGACCGCGTACTGAGCGCATGGCTGTTCCCGCCCTGGTTGCTGTCGGGGCTCGCGGGAGCAGCCTCCGAGAGCTCGCTATGGACAATCGCTTGGTACTTTGCGGAGGCCGGCGCGTTCGTTTTCGGCAGTGGCCTCGCGATCGTGCCCTTCTTGCACGGCGGTGTCGTGACGCAGTTTCATTGGCTCGACGATCAGCAGTTCCTGGATGCGGTCGCGGTGGCGATGATCACGCCGGGGCCGGTGGTGATCACGGTGGCCTTCATTGGCTACCTGGTCGGTGGCCCGCTCGGCGCTTGCGTGGCGGCCCTGGCGACGTTCGTGCCTTGCTACCTGTTCACGGTCGTTCCGGCCCCGTATTTCCGGCGTTTTTCCAAGAACGTGAGCATCAAGGCATTCGTCGATGGAGTCAGTGCAGCCGCCACGGGCGCGATTGCGGGCGCGGGGTTCGTGCTTGGGCGACGCGCATTGCACGATCTGCCGACCGTTCTGATTGCGCTCGTCACGGTCGTGCTGCTCGTGAAGTTCAAGAAGCTGCAAGAGCCGCTGATCATCGCGGTCGCTGGCGTGGTGGGCATCTCGTTGAAAGCGATTGTGCCGTGAACCGGCTCGAGCTCGCCGTTTTGGGCGTGGGGCTGCTGGCTGCTTTGGCAACTTCGGGGTGTCGCGAGCGAACCGGACCGGCAAGCGCGGCGCAAACGGCTGCCGGCACTGGCAACGCGCCGAATAGCCCGGTGAAGAGCTTCCGTCTCACCCCCAACGGAGGGATCGGATTCGACGATTTGTGGTTCTCCTCGGAGTTGCACGCGGTACTCGCGCCGGCCGGTGGCACGGGATGTGTGGATCTTTTCGATAGTTCCTCGCTTGCGCAAACGGCGTTGTGCGGCATCGGTCCGGGCGGCGACTACACCGGTGGCCATGGTGAAGGCACGACATCGGCCGACGTGGGCGCAGGTCTGATATTTGCCATCGATCGCAGTGGGCGGCACTTGCACGTCGTCGACCCCAAGTCGAAAAGCGTCGTTGCGAGTGCGGTGCTCGCTGGTGGACCAGATTACGTGCGTTGGGTCACGAGTCAGCGTGAGGTCTGGATAACCGAGCCGGAGCAAGAACAAATCGAGGTGTTTTGCCTAGTCTCCGCGAGTCCTCCCACGCTCGTGCAAGCCGGCACCATCGCCATCAAGGGTGGCCCAGAGTCGTTGGTCATCGACACCGCTCACGACCGAGCGTTCACCCATCTGTGGCAGGGCCGAACCGTGAAGATCGCGTTGGGGACTCGCATGGTGAACCCGAGTTTTGCCAATGGTTGCAAAGCTTCGCGCGGTATCGCGCTGGATGCGGAGCGCGGGCAGCTCTTTGCGGGGTGCTCCGAGGGCAAAGCCGTCGCTCTCGACGTCGAGCATGACGGTGCCGTGCTCGCGACGCACGACACTCCGGACGGCGTCGATATCATCTCCTTCAATCCCGCCCTCCACCGCCTCTACGTACCCGCGGCTTCCGACGGCAGCGTCACGGTGCTCGGCGTGGGCCGACGAGGCAACCTCAGCCAACTGGGATTGTTTCAATCCGTGAAGGGTGCGCATTGTGTCGCAAGTGATGATCAGCGTCACGTCTGGGTTTGCGCGCCTGACTCCGGGTCACTACTGATGTACAACGACGCATTCCCGCCCACCGAGGAATGACGTCCAAGGTAACAATCAGTATCATCGCTGCTGCGTCGCTCGCGTTTTCGTGGTCAGCCCGCGCGCTGGCCTATCGACCCTTCGACGGCACTGATGCCAACGTCGCGGAGCCACACGAGGTCGAGCTCGAAGTTGGCCCGATGGGCTATGAACGGCAAGGCTCGACGCACTTTCTGGTCGCCCCTGCGTTGGTGCTCAACTACGGCCTGCATCGAGGCTTCGAGGCGGTGCTCGAAGGACGCCAGCGCTGGCCGATTCATTCGTCACAGCCGTCGGAGCTCGAGGACGTCGCGCTATCGCTCAAATCGATGCTGCGCTCGGGTTCGCTTCAGGGCGGACACGGCACCTCGGTGGCGCTCGAAACCGGCGTACTCTTGCCCGGCTCCGAACGCCGATTCGGAGCACACATCGCGAGCATCTTGTCCTGGCAGTGGCCAGCCCTCGTCCTTCACTTGAACCTCGGCAATGACCTGCTGACTTCGCTGCACTACACCGCCAACAGCAGCGCCATCGTCGAAGGACCTTTCGGTTGGCCCGTCCGCCCAGTGGCTGAGCTCTTGGTCGCGCGCGACTTCGGCCAGGGGGCGCTCACGCACGGGCTGACTCGCAGCGCACTCGTGGGTGCAATTGCGACCTGGAGCGACGCCTGGGTGTTCGACGTCGCGTACCGTCATGCAATTGCCGACGGGCAGCGAGAGGACGAGGTCCGCCTCGGCTTTACTTGGTCATTCGCGGTTCAATGAGTTCGCGCGTGACGAACCCGGTCTCATTTCGCGTCCTCGCGTAGCGAAAGCCGAAAATCCAGCGTGTGAGCGAACGGTTCCGCGTTGCAACGGAACTCGTGGCGCTTCAACAGACACCTCATCTGCCCGTTCGCGGGCAGGACCTCGGCAAACAGGCTCTCGAAGCCGATGCTGCGGCATTTCTCGATCAGCTGCTTCAGCAACGCCGAGCCGACGCCGCGGCCCTGCCATTGATCCGCGACCGTGACCGCGATCTCCGCGCTAGCGCGACTGTGGGATTCTCCATCGGCTCGCGCAATGCCGACCAGCTCATCGCTTTCGACCAAGCGGGCAACGAACGCGACGCTCGATGTCGGACTCAGTTCGACCATGCGCAACACTTCACACCGCGGGTGCGCAACGGAGTGTCCGAAGAAGCGAAAGAACGAGCTCTCGTCCGACAGGCGGTACAGCAAGTCTTGCACCGCGTCCTCGTCGGACACGCGCACCGGGCGAATCTCGACGCGCTCGCCTGCCTTGAGCATGACGACGCGCGCTTGCTCTTGCACACCCGAGTTGGGCAAGGGATGGTCCGGGAAGACGTAGCAGCGCGCTTTGGCCTCATTCAAGAGATCTGCGCGGAAATCCGGGTGTGCGATCTCGATCAAGGCTGCGGCGCGTTCACGGATGGTTTTGCCCCAGAGCTGGGCGATGCCGTACTCGGTGACGACGTAGTGTACGTCCCCGCGGCTGGTGACGACGCCTGCCCCGCACTCCAGGGCGCTGACGATGCGGCTCTTGCTGCCTTTCGCCGCCGTCGACGGCAAGGCAATGATCGGCTTGCCGCCGGGGCTACGCGCGGCACCACGAATGAAGTCGACCTGCCCGCCGATGCCTGAAAAGAAGCGACCGCCCACCGTGTCGGAGGCAATTTGTCCGGTGAGATCGACGGACAAGGCTGCGTTGATCGCGACCATGCGCGAGTTCTTGGCAATCACGAATGGGTCATTGACGAAGTCGCAGCCGCGCATTTCGAGCATGGGATTGTCGTGTGACCAGGCATAAAGCTCGCGGCTGCCCATCAAGAACGAAGCGACCATCTTCCCTGGGCACAAAGTCTTCCGGGTGCCGTTGATCACGCCACGCTTCGCGAGATCCATCAGTTCGTCCGAGAACATCTCGGTGTGGACGCCCAAATCATGGCGGTTTTTGAGTTCACTCAAGATCGCGTGCGGAATGCGACCAATACCCGTTTGTAGAGTCGCACCGTCCGGAACCAGCGTCGCGACCCATTTGCCGATCTCGGTCGCGACTTCATCCGGCGCTTGCTGTGGGAGCTCGAACAGTGGTTCGGGCAGGTCGACCAAGCAATCGAAGCGCGAGACCGGAACCAGCGCGTCACCCAGCGTACGCGGCATGTTCGGATTGACCTGCGCGATCACTAGCTCGGCTCCCTCGACCGCCGCTTTGACGACGTCGACGGACACGCCGAGGCTCACGTAGCCGTGCGCGTCAGGCGGACTCACTTGGAGCAGCGCGACGTCGATCTTCACGCGACCCATGCGCATGAGCTCGGGGATCTCCGACAGGAAAACCGGCATGAAATCCGCTCTTCCGCACTGCACGGCCTCACGCACGTTCGGCCCGATGAAGAACGCAGTATGCCGAAAATGGCCCGCCATTTCCGGGCTCACGTACGGCGCGGGACCGAGCGTGAGGATGTGCACGATGTCGTTGTCGGAGAAGCGAGCGCTGTCGCTGACCAGCGCACGTACCAGGCCGAGGGGTTGCGCCGCACCGGAACCGATGAAGATCCGTCTTCCGGGCAAAATGCGCGAAATCGCTTCGGGTGCCGTGCAAAGCTGATTCGCGTAGCGCGCACGCCAGCCGCCACTGTGCGGCGAGCTCGGCGGGCCTGCGACCTCTTGTTGGCCCTTGGTAAGCATTGCAGCAAGAGAGTTCATGTCCGCCTCCTTCGCAAGGCACGTGCCCAAAGCGGCTCCGTGTTTTCCCCGGGCGAATTTAGGGCAAGGTTTGGCGCGGCGCGCAAGTCATTCGCCCCGGATGCAGCTTTTGCGCTTTGCGCGAGCTGGCACGCAGTCGGTGCGTGTAGGGAATATCACCGCTGCGGGCACTGGCAGCGGCCGAGCAGTGAACACCAGGCGAAGCACCGAGGTCACGCGAGGGGCAAGTAGAAATCGATTTCCGACTCGTGCTCGGGCACTTCGGGCGCGAAGCGAACACGCTGCAAAAATAGCGGAAAGTCTCGCAGCTCTTCGCCGCTTTGGGGGAGCCAGCGCGCGTACAAGAAGCGAAGAGCTTCAGCCATCCCATCTTCCGAGCCGACGTAGCGAAGGCGCGCGCAGCGACCGCCGGGAATGGCGCGCTCGACGACACCGTGGTCATTGGGCTCGACCGGACTCGTGATCGCGGCGCACAAGTCGAAGCGAAATTGCGCTGCGGGCGTCGTGCTCGGGTCGTCGTAGAGCACGTTGAACGTGGCGCTCAGCTTTGGTGGCAGCCGGTTCTTTTTGCGCCAGTCGATGAACTTGCGCACCGAATCGAACAGCAATTGGTGGTCGCCGCGGTGTTCCAGCACTGCCACGCGCGTCGTATCGAAGTTTACGAGCTCGACGTCTTCCAGAAAGTAGGTTCGGGTCATGTGTCTGCTCCTCAGTTCGGCCAATGGCTGATAGGTGGCGTGCCAAGGGATCCACTCGGGTTGCTCACGAAACCCGGAGGGCGTCTGCCCGACGGCTTTCTTGAACGCGCGCGCGAACGCTTCCGGGCTCTCGTAGCCGCTCTCCAGCGCAATATCGATCACGCGCAGCTCGGGCTGAAAAGCTAGCTGTCGCGACGCGCGGCGTAAGCGCACGAGCTGCACGTACTTGTGCACGCAAAGCCCGAATAGCTCCGAGAACTGACGATGAAAGTGGAATTTGGAGAACGCCGAAATGGCGCTGAGCGCCTCGAGCGAAAGCTCCTCGTCCAGGTGCGCATCGATGTGCTCGAGCACCTTTCGGAATCGCTTTTGGTAGGCGCTGGCAGCGCTATCGTTCAACGAAGCATCTCCTTGACCCGGCCAGGCTAGCGATCTCCGTGCGCGAATGCCTGACCGATGTTGCTCTGATCGCGGATTTTTCGGCCCTTGTGGCTCAGCGCAAACGATACCCCAGATGCACCGCGGGAAAGATCAGCCACGGGTTTGCCGAAAAGGTATGGTCCGCCAGGCTCAGGTCCTCGGCACCGAATGCGTATCCGATGCCGAGCCACGGAGTCACGTACAGACCCCCGACGAGCTCCACGCGAACACCGGCGTTCACACCCAACGCAAATTGATTGTCGCGCGCGGTGAGCTGCGTGCCTTGCAAGCGAACACGCGACCGCGCGTACGCGGCGTCGAACCCGATGAACCCCCCGCGCTGTTCAGCGAAGGGAAAGTATTGCCATTTGAGACCGTAGCCGTCGAACGCCACATCGAACTCGGGTTGTCGATGCACGAACTCAGGCACGTGCAGACCAAACACGCCCAGGTCGACTCGCATCGCATTCCATCCGAGTCCAACGTGAAGAGAGAAGCCGTCGAGCAGGTACGCGCTGGGATCGAGCTCGAGATCGGCATGACACCGGGACTCGGGCGGGGCGTCAGCGACTCGCTCCGAACGGGCCACGGCCGCGACGGGCGAGGCCGCCCGGGCCCGAACTGCACAGGCCGCGCAAATACAGGCTGAACCCAGGGCCACTCGGGCCGAGTGGTGGCGAAATATTCGGCTCATTCGGTCTGGCAAATTGCGCGGATTTGCCCGGAAACGCGCTGACCGATGGCGCCACGATGATTGACTCCGGCTGCCACGAGGCGCTCGGATTCGCGATCCGCCGAATGCACTTGCGCGGCGTCCCATCCCGGTCGAGACGGCCGCGGCGCGGGTGCGACGGCTCTTGTGCGAGACCTTAGGCAGAGATGAAGCGGCGTCGACTCTGTCTGGACTTTCGCAGCGACTTCGCATGAGTGAGCGCAGCCTTCAGCGCCGCCTGGCGGACGAAGGCCAAACCTTCGACGCCTTACTCGACGAGTTGCGCCATGAACTCGCTCTCCGCTATCTGGCCGACAAGACGCTCGCCATCGCAGAAGTCGCGTTCTTGCTCGGTTATTCGGAGCCGAGCGCCTTTCACCGGGCTTTCAAGCGTTGGACGGGCAAGACCCCGACTCAAGCGCGGCAACACGCGGCGTGATGCCGGAGCGTCGTTCGCGCTTGGTCGAATACCGAGATGAGCCCCGAAGCGCCGTTACTTGGCGATCGAAGGTTCGATCGTCACGAACAGCACGCCGGGTGAGCTGAGGCTGAACGTCTTGCTGAACTTGGTGCCGCACACCGCGTGGCTGACCGGTTCTGCAGGAGAGTCCATCGAGGCGCGCAGCGCGTCCCAATCCCCAGTGGACATGGCGTCCATGTTCTTCTTTCCGCCCTTTTCCCAGTTGGCGAAGGAGTTCCCGTGGGTCTCGTCGACGTGGTAGGCGGTGACGTCATAGGCCATCGTCGGGTTCATGCCGGTGACGGTGATGCCGATGTCCTGCGCTCCGGCGACTTTGTAGTACGTGTCGTCCGGGAAGCCGGCGCCGGGGCTTTGTCCGTTGTAGAGGATGACCTGCAGGCCGCCGTTCTTCGTGTTGCGCGAGGCCATGCCGCCCACGTTGCCACCGCCGTCGACGGTGAGCGACAGTTGCTCATCGCCCATGCTGGCGAGGAACTTGTATGCGTTGTAGGCAGGTTTCTTGATGTTTTCGCGGTTGACCAGACCCATCGCGCCGATGAACGGGTTCTTTTCGGCGGTGTAATCAGCCTTGTCCTCGTAGCCCTCGTCGAACACGTCCGACAGCGTCCACCAAGCGTACGCGAGCGGATAGCGACGCTTGTCCTTCGCGCAGCGCTGGGCGATGTTGGAGTACACCTGCGCGACGAACGCGGCACCTTGACTCGTCTCCTGCGGCTCCCAGGCAGGCTCGCCAGAGCCACCCAAGAGGCCGAACTCCCAAGTCGGTCCGAACTCGGTGACCGCGATCTGGACCGAGTTCTTGCCGTAGCTGTCCAGCATATCGAGGCCCTTGAAGTAGCCGCCCACTGCACCGTCGATGAACGCCCAGGTGTGGTACGTGAAGAAGCCGAGCGGGCCGTTGGTGTTCTTGATGTGATCGAGGAACGCGGTGCCCGCCGAGTCGAGCTGCTCCGCTTGGCTCGACACCGGGCCGCCCACTTTTGCGTCCGGGAGCACCGCGAGCACGCCCGCTGCCGCCTTGTCGTACAGCTTCAGGTAGTCGTCGAAGGTGCCCTTCCAGAACTTGCCGCTACAGCACTCGGGCTCGTTCCAAACTTCCCAGTACCAGGACTTCACGACCTCGGCGCCGTACTTGTCGACGCTGTGCTGGACGAACTTTTGCACCAGCTGTTGCCACTTGTCGTAGTCCTTGGGCGGAGAGACGATCATCTTCCAGTCGAACACGGTCTTCGACGGATCGGCGGCGAGCGCGGACGGCATCGATGCAAGCTCGATGATGGGCGCGATCTTATTTTGGACCAAGAAGTCGAAGATGATGTCGGAGCGCGTGAAGTCGTACGTCGGCGTGCCGTTCGGCTCGCTGTAGATGCCGATGTCGTCGTGGAACAAGCCGTGAGCGCGGACGCTGCGGAGCTCGAGGTTCTTCACCGCGTCCAAGGTTTGCGCTTTGAGCGCGTCGGACCACGGCATGCCATCGTGGTTCTTCTTGTCTTGCGCTTGGAACGCCGACGCGAGCTGGCTTTGGTTCAGGTAGAGGCCGAGGCGACCGAGGCCGAACGTGGTCCAAAAGTGCGGCAATGCGTTGAGCGAAGATTCACCCGCGTTCACCTTTGCAGCGGCTTTGCTCACGTCGTCCGTCGGGAAGCCGCCTTGGCACTCGACGGTCACGACGGTCGCCGAGCCGCCCACCGGCATGAAGGCGCCGCCGTTGCTGACCGCGCCGGCAGTGTTCGCCACGCCGCCCGTGTTCGTCACGCCGCCCGTGCTCGTTGCGCCGCTGGTGTTGTTCGTCGCCCCGCCGCTCCCGCTGCTGCTGCTCTTGCCGCCAGTGGTGGTGTTGGGGCCACCGGCGCTGTCCGCGCTCGTCGAGCCCGCGTCACAGCCGTTCATTGCGAGCGCGACCGGAATCGTCAGAAGGCCAATCGTTGCGGGGTGGAGGAAAGAAAGAAGCGTCGACCGACCGTTCATCGACTGCGTTCTATCTTAACTTCGGCTCGCGGCCACGCCTTTCGCGCTCGCGTGCTCGCCGTCCTCATCCGAGACTCGCGGACCGGACAAACGGGCGCAAGGTGGCTGCAATTTTAGGCGCTCCATGCAGCGCACCACACATGTGAGGTATAGAGTCTTTCCTCTTCCCGATCGGCCCGCGCCGCCGAAGGCTGCGACGAAGCGCGACGTGTCGCGTGACCATCAACCCCAAATCTCGATTCGCACGCCAGCTTCCGTCAACCGCGCTTGCCGGTATCTAGAAGCTGATGGCCGCCGAAAGCGCCGGGTTGAGCACATAGTGTGCACCCCGATCGCCGATGAAGGCCAGGTAATTGCGCGCCTCGGCGTCGATCCCGAGCCAGTCGTTTTTGTACAGCTCGACGCCGATCGTTGCGCCGACCAGTGCTTGGTTGTCGTGATCGAACCGCGCGTAACCTGCGCGAAAGCCCAAATACGGATTGAGGAAGCGTCGCTCGCCGCCCCCCAAGCGATCCGAATACAGCTCACCACCGAGCGTTGCCAGGATGACATCCGGCGCGTGCTGATTCGAGCCTGGATGCTCGAGGATGTCCAAATCGAAGCTGAGCCCGCGCGAAAATCGCAGCGAAAGACCACCACCAACGTAGCCGTGACCGCCTCCCTGACCGAAGTCGATCAGCGCCGGTAGGCGCAGCCCCGGATAGAACTTCGCTTCTGGCTCCTGGACGGCTGCTGCGATCTCGGGCGTTTTCTCGCGCAGCGCCACGTGCAGCGTCGCGCGTGCAGCGCGATCGGAGAGCCAGCGCAAGTTGCCCTTTACCTGCTCGATCTCCGCTCGCAGTCGCCCGAGCTCTTGCTCGATGCGCAAGATCTCTTCGACTTTCGTCGCGTGCGTCAAGATCTCCTCGTAGCGGCGCAGCGTCACTTGCAAGCTCGAAAGCCGCAGCTGCGCGTCGAAGTACTCTTTTCCGATGTCCTTGGCCTCGACGCTTTGCGAAAGCACATTGCCGATTTGGTCCAACTCGTCGAGCATGCTTTGCGCTTTGCCGCTCGGGACTCGTAGCGTGACCTGCGCGCTGCCGTCAGCCGACGTCGTATCGACTCGCTCTTCGGTCACCACGCCGCCAGCGCGCTTCGTCATCTCACGCAGCGCGTGCAATGCCATCTTCACCTTCGTCACCTGCAAGCTCACGCTACCCTCGATATCGAGCATTTCACGGCTCGGCTCGGCAGCTTGAGTTGCGGTGGTCGTCCCTGCGCTGCCCGAGCCCGGCATTCCCGCTTCCGTGCGTGGCGCTTCCACGGTGGCATTCGCCGACGGCGCGGCATCCGCCGCGGGCGGCGGCGCTGGCGCGGCCATCGGGGTCGCCGCTTCGGTCATCGTGCTTCTGCTCGGCGCCGACAACGGGCGGTCCTTCATTGCCGCGGCGCAGCCGCTCAGCGCAAAGGTGGCAGTGACGGAGAGAACCAACCCAAAGCCTGGAAATCGCGGGCGCATTGGCTAGATAACGCGCGCCCCTTCGCGCGCCTTACAGTGCGGGACCGCAGCGGGAGTGGGCGTTCGTGCTCCTGCCACGCACCTCGCAGCCCGCCCTGTTCCCGGCGTCGAGCGGCTCTCGGATCGCACGCCATCGTCGAAGGCTGCGACGAGCCGCGGCGTGAAGCGTGACCGATCAACCCAAACGTTCCGCCTCGTCAGTCACCAGGCGAATCAACGCTTCGAGGCCGAAGTCGAACGCGGGAGCAAAGTTGCACAACGAGAGATGCGCTGCCATCTCCAACAAATTCGGATAGCGCTCAGCGAACTCCGCTTGCTGCGGAGCGGTAGCAGCGGTCGGGTCAGCGCGAGCCTCGGAGCCCGCGATTTCCGCGAGCAGAGCGCCGTTGCACCAACAGCCCACGAGCAAGACCAGCTTGGCGGCGTGCTCGGGGCCAAATCCCGCGCTGCGCAGGGTCGACGAGGCACTCTCGAGCATGCGGAAACCCTCGGGTCGATTCACCGGTCGCGTCGCGAGCAGACTGAACGCGCGCGGGTGCGCCAGGGCCACGGTTCGATAAGAACGAGCAAAGCCGCGCAAGCGGTCCTGCCACGCGCCTTCGCTGGGTGCGTGGATCTCGGCCATCAACAAGCCGGCGACCGCATCCATCACCTCGCCGCGGCTTTTCAGGTGGTGATAGAGCGACATCGTCTCGCAACCGAGCGCGGCGCTCAGCTTGTGCATGCTGAATGCGTCCAGACCGCGTCGATCGATCAGCTTCAGTGCCGCGCGCGCGATTCGCTCCTGAGAGAGAGGTCGGCGAGGCCGGGTCGACTTGGGCTCGGTACCGGGTGACCGGGGTCGGGACATCTCGGTTCCTTACGACATAAGGCCATGGACGCCGACGTACCTTATGATGTAAGGTTCTGGCGTGGCGTTAGATCGGCAGGAAAAAACCGGAATTCGTCAAGGGGACACACGGGTCGGGCGCGTGGTGAGCTACTACGCGGTCACCTTTTTCGCGACCCACGCGCTGGTGCTGGCCTACCTTTGGTCGGGCGGGTCCTTTCGCCGGCTCGACTCGTTCGTGTTTGCGAGCAGTGCCATGTTGGTGCCGGGGCTCGTCGCGCTGTGTCTGACGCGCTTCGTATTCCGCGAGCCGGTGGCGCTCACGCTGGGCTTCTCACTGCGCTTCAACCGCTGGTTTCTAGTGGCCTGGTTGCTGCCGCCGCTGTTGTCGCTCGTCGTTTTGCGGGTTGGCTTGGCGATGCCCGGAACTTCGTACTCGGCACAGCTCGCAGGCTTGAGCGCACGGTTCGAGCTCAACGCCGAGCAACTTCGCTCGTTGGCACCTTCGATCGGCTCATTGCCTCCGGTCGCTTCGCTACTCGTCCAGGGAATCCTCTTGGGCCCCACGTTGTCCGCGATCAGCGGCCTGGGTGAAGAAGCAGGTTGGCGCGGCTTGCTCCATCACGAACTGAGTGGTCTCGGGTTCTGGCGAGAATCGTGGATGATCGGGTTGCTCTGGGGCGGTTGGCACTTGCCTTTGGTCTTCGAGGGCTACGGGTTTCCCAATCACCCGCTGGCAGGAGCCTGCGTGTTGCTCGCGTTCACGCTGCTCGCGGCGCCGCTCTATACGTTCCTGCGAATTCGCGCTCGATCCACGATCGCTTGCGCGATCTTCCACGGTTCGTTCGGGGCGAGCATGCTGGTCACCTTTGCTCCAGTCGCCGGTGGCAGTGAGCTGACCGTGGGGCTATTGGCAGTGCCCGGCTTGCTGATCATGCTCCTCGCGAACGTGGTGCTCGCTTGCCTGCCTTTGAGCTATCGCGCTTGACCTGCACTTCGGCACGCGCCTAGCGTTCGCGGCGATGCTGCTCGACGCCGCCTCCCGCGCTGGCGCGGGCATCTGGAACGACCGCCGCTGGCGCGGCCACGCACTCGCGCTGTCGATCGCGGTTTGCGCGTCGATTTTGCAGACCTGGCCGCTCTCGCGTGACCCCGGTCATCAGCTGCTCGGCGCCGCGTACTATTGGGATGCGTTCACGAACGCGATGCTGATGGGCAGCCGTGTGGATGCCGCGCTCGGACGAAGCGCGCTCTCGCTCTACGATAGCTACTACTTCGCCCCCTTGCCGCACTCGATCGTGTTCAACGAGAACCATTTCGGGCTCTCCTTGTTGTTCGCGCCATTCTATCTGCTCGGCGACAACCCGCTCTGGGCGTACAACCTCACGCTGCTCTCGTCGCTTTCGCTGTCCGTCTTCTTCACTTATTTGTTGGTGTTGCGGCTGACGCGGAGCGGATACGCGGGGCTGATTGCCGGCGTGGCGTTCGCCTTTTGCCCGTACGTCATGTTCGAGATTGGGCGCATTCAGCTGGTCGCCACGCAGTGGATCCCGGCGACGTTTCTGTTTTTGCATCGTGCCTTGGAGGACCAGCGACGGCGAGACATCGTTGGTCTTTGGTCGTGTGTGCTGCTGCAGATCGGCACCTGTCTGTATTACGCCATGTTCATGTTGCCGCTGCTCACGTTGCTGGGCGGAGCGCTACTCTTGCGCACTCGTCCGCCAAGGCGGTTCTTCTACTGGTTTGCCGCGTGCGCCATTTTGGCCGGGTTCGTCGCGTTCGCGATGGTGCATCCGTACTTTTCGGCGCGGCACGAGTTCAATCTGCAGCGCAGTGAATCGTTCGCGTCCAGCTACGACGGCAAGCTCGGCTTCTTCGCGAACGTGCCGGCGACCAACCTCTCTTTGACTGGGATGCGCTACCGAGACACGCAGCCAGGCGCGCACGAAGAGGTCGCATTCCCTGGATTTGCAGTGCTTTTGCTCTCAATCGTGGCGCTCGCGCTGCCGCTCTGGCGTGCGTGGCGACGCCTCGGCGCGAAACGGGCGCTGGTCATGATGTCGCTCGGGACAGCCCTCCTGATGCTGGCGGCTGAGTATGCCTGGCTCGAGCGCAGCTTGTTGCCTGGCGCATTCGTTCTCGGAGTGGGGGGCGCAGTTTGGTTTTTTGCGCGGCGTCTCATTCACCGGCCAGCCACTGGCTACGTAGGCCTGTATCTCGTCGTTCTTTTGCTAGCGGTGGTGTTGTTCTTGGGCTTGAACGCGTCGCCCTGGGCGGGGACGGAGATCCGCGGGCTCTACTACTATCTCTATACTTACGTGCCGGGGTTCGACGGCATTCGCAAGGTGAGCCGACAAGCCGTGATGACGACGTTCATGCTCTGCGTGCTGGCGGGCTTCGGCGCCAGCTGGTTGTTGTCGAGGCTACGCGGGGTTTGGGCGCAAGTCATCACCACGACAGCGTTGCTCGGCGCGAGCTGCTACGAACTGCGTTGCTTTCCGCACCCGATGGAGCCCGTGTGGGGCGGCAGCGCGGTGCCGGCCGTGCTTCGTTTTGCGGCCATGCTGCCTGAGCGAGACTCGCTCGCATCCATCCCTCAAAACGAGGGCAGGTGGCTCTTTGGGGGGGACGCGGGCATGGCGCTGCACAATTACCTCGCGCTCTATCACCGGCATCGTTTCGTCAATGGGCAATCGAGCTTTCAGCCGCCGGTCACGGAGCTCGCGCAGCGAGCGCTCGAGCGGCTTCCCGACGAAGGCGCACGCCGAGCGCTGCTCTCCATCGGCACTCGACACGTGCTCGTATTCGGCGATGATCTCGCGCCCAATCGCGCCGACCTCTCCGCTCAGCTTGCCGCAAGGCCCGCCGAGTATCGCCGTATCTTTCGCGAGGGCGCGCACAGCGTGTTCAGCCTGCTCGGCGCGGACGATCCGACGCTGCAGCTGCTGGAGACGCCCGCGTTGCCGACTTTCGCGCGGCTCGTTCCTGCTTCCGAGCTGCGCGCCGCGCCTTCGCTCGGCGCGCAGCTCGCGCAGCTTGCGATCGACGACAACGCGATCACCTATTGGACCGCGGGGCGCTACCAAGAGTCGGAGCAGTATTTCGAAGTCGAGCTCAGCCAGCCGCGCCCGATCGTTGCGCTCGAAATCGAGGATCCCGGGCGGGTGATGGACGTGCCGGTTTCGTATCGGATCAGCGCGGCCAACGGGGCGCAGGAGCTGGGAGTGATCGCAGAGCAACCCGCGCTTCGCTTCTATCGCGCGCAGATCTTCGCCCCGGAACGGTTCGTCTTCCGGCTGGTCCTGCCGCGCCCCGTCTTTGCGGACCGGCTGAGAATCGCGGTGGAACAGCCGGTCCCGGGCTATTACTTTTCCATTCACGAACTCCGGCTTTACGCGGCGCCCGCGGCTCGATGAGTGCCTGGCGCTTTGGACCACTCCGCGCTGCCGACCCGAGGTCGTTCATCGATCGACGCCGCCACCGTCGGCGCATCACATTGGCGTGGACGGCGACCGCGAGCCGTGACAATGAACGCGTTCAGCGCTGCCAAGTTGTGCCACGATGCTGGACGAACCAACGAGAAAAGCTTAACATTTCGCGTTTCGGGGCAATCAGGCCGTGGATCGGATCTTGCTCGGCCGGAGGATTGAGATGAGGCAGTGGGGCCGTTCGCTTATCAACACTTACTTGACCATCGACCCACGGAGCCTCGGTTTGTTCCGGTGGGGCTTCGGTTTGGTCTTGCTTTCCGACCTGCTTCGGCGTTGGGCCGATCTGGGAATTTGGTACACCAATAGCGGGCTACTACCGAACCACACGCTGCTCTGGCGCCCGCCAGCGCGCAGCATGTTTTCGCTATTCTTTACCGTTTCGAACTCGTTCGAAGCGCACCTCGGCTTCCTGCTGTGCGCCATCGTCTACCTGCTGTTCACCGTGGGGTATCGCACGCGCTGGCTGCAGGTGTTTGCGCTCGTCGCGCGCGTCAGCGTGAACACTCGCCTGGCGGTGCTCGAAAACGGCGGCGACATGGTGATGGACCTGCTCTGCTTGTTGACGCTGCCGCTCCCGCTCGGGACGCGTTTCTCGCTCGACGCGCTCCTGCAGCAACCCGCAAAGCCGGCGGGCAGCGCTGAAGACGGCCAGCAACCCGAAGTTTCAGCGAACGTCACGCCGGTGGTGTCAATCGCCGTGCTCGCGCTGATCTTGCAGTTTTCAGCGATCTACTTGTTCAATGCGCTGAGCAAGAATGGTCCGGCTTGGCGCGACGGTACCGCGGTGTACTACGCGCTGCATCAAGACAAGCTCGTCACCTGGATTGGCGTCTGGATGCGGGAGCATTTGTCGCTCTCGGTACTGCGCGCGCTCACTTGGTCGACGCTCGCGACCGAGGGGTTCGCGTTCGCGTTGATCATCACCCCAGTGTGTGTGGTGGAGGCGCGGCTGCTTGCGATCTGCATCCTGCCGCCGCTGCACTTCGCGTTCGCACTGGGGCTGAACCTAGGTGGTTTCACCCCGGCGATGATGTCGTTCTATCCGCTCTTGCTGCGGCCTGAGCATTGGCAATGGTTGTCGCGTCGCTATCGCGCTCGCGTGCAGCCGATTCGAGCGTCGCTGCAGCGTGAGGCGCTGAAGTGGTTCGACCCGCAGCCGCCGCCGGAACCGATCACGGGCACCAACCGCTGGGTGATTGAGGGAGCGGTCGCGCTGGTGCTCGTTGCGATCGTGAGCGAGGCGGTCAACGACAATACGCCGGTTCCCCAAGCCCTGCGCTTTTCCCAACCACGCTGGGCCAAAGCGGTCATCGAGTATCCTCGCATTCTCCAAGGCTGGCGTATGTTTGCGAGCGAACCTTCGCGCGTCGATTCGATGATCTACGTCGATGCCGTGACCGCGCGGGGTGAACACGTGGATCCGTACAACGAGGTCGCCAGTGATCACCATCGGCCAGCGGGCACCATCGTGCCCAGGCACATGGGACAGAGCCAGTTTTTCGTGATGTATTCCGAGCGCATCCCGTATGACGGGTACGCCGCGTACCGTCAGGCGTTCTCGGAATGGCTGGTCGCGTATCCCGAACGCACGGGGCACCCTGAAGATTGCTTGATGAGCTACGACGTCTACCTGGTCACGGATCGAACGCCGGAACCCGGTAGTGGAAAGCAACCCACACCGCTCGATCGTCAGCGCTTCATGTCGTACAGCGCACCGTACGATAGCCCTTGCCGCGTCGAAAATCAGAAGCGCGTGAGCGTCAACGCGCACCAATGACGAGCGTCGTGACCGAGTGGGCGGGCATTGCCGCAGTGAAGGCGTAGCCTACGATCGGGATCGCGGCGAGCTGTGCCAAGTTCTCGGTCGCTGAAGTGCGGTGGACGTCGACAGCGGCGCCCACGCTGGCGATCGCGGTCAAGTCGAAGGTGAAACTCTTCGCGGCCGCGTCGTCGTTTCGCACGACGATGGTCACCTGTGAGCCGTCAGCGGACTCGGCGGCGACGATGTCCGCGGTGTCGACGCGAATGAAGGTCGCACCCGGGCGAATGTAGCGACTGAAGCCCGAGTGCATGTAGAAGCGCTTGAGCAGCGTGAACGATTGCGCGCTATTGTTCACCGCGAAGCTGGCCCAATTCCTGGCTGGATCAGCGACTTGCCAGTCGATCCACGCCTCCGGTTGGAGATCCTTCAAATCCGTGATGATTCGGCCGGCCATGAACATGGCGGCGTCGATGTCGCTATTGAGCGTGACGCTGAGCGGGCCAGATTCAGACTGCCAGAGACGCTTGCCTTTACTGGTCGCGAGCGTGCGCAGTTCGGCGCGCTTGGAGCCGGCGTAGCTGTGCACGTTGAATTGACCGAGCGCGTCGATGCTCTTCGCGTCGAAGCCGCGAAGGTTGTTGTAAGCGTCATCCATGCTGTTCTCGTCGGAGGCGCTGACTTGGGTGGTCGTGACGCCATTGCTCTGCAGCGCGGCGCTCACCGCTTTGATGATCGTTTGCTGGTTCGCAGGGCTGAAGTGACAGCCTTCTTGACCGCCGTCGGCCTTCCACCACGAAGCGTTGGGTTCATTCAGGGGTTCGAGCGTGCGAAAGCTGATGCCGAACGCATCGTGGTAGTGCTTGACCACTTGCGCCAAGTAATCGGCAAATGCTTCGTACGAGCCGGATTTGAGGTTGTTCGAACCGTCGGTGTTGCCTGACGCGCAGCCGCTGGTGGTCATCCAATACGGGGGCGAGTTGGAGAACGCTTCGAAGATCGGGCCTGTGACGCGCTCGGCGAGGCGCAGCAACACCGCGCGCTGGTTCGCGTCCGCATCCCAGTCGAACGTGCCGTTCGACTGTTGAAATCCGGGCATGTCGCGGAAAGTGTCCATGTGAGTGTGGGCAGGGTTTTCGCCGCCACCGATGTTGTAGCGAAAGACGTTGTAGCCAAGCCCATTGACGGGATCGGCGACCAGATCGACGAGCGCATTGCGCTTGTCCGTGGCCCAACCGCCGACGTTGTTGGCCCACCAACACAAGCTCGTGCCCCAACCTTCGAACTTTTGTTGGCGCTGCGAGGGATTCACCTTCACCAGCTTGGCGCCCGGCTCGGCCGTGACGGGAGGCCGCGGCGCCGAGCCGCCCGCGCCCGCACTCGCGTTGCTCCCGGCGCTACCCGCCGCACTCAGGCCGGCCGCGCCTACGCCGCCGCTTTGACCACCCGCGGTTGGCGCGCCACCCTGTCCGGTCGGAGAGCCCCCCGCGCTGTTACCCGCTGCGGCAGGTGCACCCCCATTGTCGGTCGGCGCGCCTGCCGACCCGCCACCGGCTTGCGGCGCTTTGCCGCCAACTCCGTGGTTCTCTCCGTTCGAACTCGCACTGGTGCAAGCCCAGGCAGCGCACAGTGCAAGCTGCAGCGCGAGGAACGCCACGGTGCGGTTTCGAACGCGCATGTCAGTGACCATAGTCCGCCAATGAACGCCGCATGATGTTCGGTAAATGGGTTCCCGAGACGAAAAATTGTCGATAAATGCGCAGTGGTGAGGCGGGAGCCCGTTCGCCCGCGCCGGTGGGCCGCCTTCGGTTCGAGCGGGCTGTTGCTAGCGGATTGTTCCAGCGATCGAGGCAGTTCTAAAAAGTGCTCGACGGGTGTCGATCTGAGAGCATGGCGTTCGTCGTCGCACTGAACCCCCGCTTGGAGATCCTCAAATGCAGTTCCTAATGCTGATCAAAATCGCGAATGACACCGATTACGAGGCCGGCAAACCGCCGCCTGCCGCGCTGGAAGCCGCCATGGGCGAGCTGATGGGCGAATGGTCCAAAACCGGGGCCATGGTCTCGGCGGCGGGACTGAAGCCGACGTCTCAGGCGGCGCGGGTGCGTCTGACCGGCGGTAAAGCCAGTGTTTTCGACGGTCCCTTTGCGGAGTCGAAAGAAGTGATCGGCGGTTTCTTCCTGCTCGAGGCGAAGGATAAAGCCGAGGCCGTGGAAATGACCCGAAAGTTCGTCGAGCTGCACGGCAAAGTCTTGAGCAAGGACTTCGTGCTCGAGTGCGAAGTGCGGCAAGTCGACGCTTGACGGCTGCTCGCGCCGATTCCGTCGCCGCGAATTTGGGCAAGAACCCCGAGTTTTCGGTGGCAGCGCGCCGCGGGTAGCGCTACTCGCGCTCGATGTCCGAAAACCTGATCATCGCGGATGGCCTCGTGGTCGTCCTGAACTACACGCTCCGTCTCGACGAAGGAGAAGTGATCGACGCTTCGACCCGCGAGGACCCGATGGCCTACCTACACGGCGCGGACAACATCGTCCCCGGACTGGAGCAAGCGCTCACCGGCAAGACCGTTGGCTTTACCGGCAAAGTGCGAGTGGAGCCGGAAGACGGCTACGGTGAGCGCGAAGATCTGCCGCCGCAACCAGTGCCGCTCTCGGCATTTCCTCCCAACATGAAGCTCGCCGCCGGCATGCAATTCATGACCGAAGGGCCAAACGGCGAGCATGCACCGGTTTGGATCGATCGCGTCGAGGGCGATCGAGTGTTCGTCGATCCGCAACACCCGCTGGCCGGCAAAGCGCTCAATTTCGAGGTCGAGGTGCTCGCGGTTCGCACTGCTACGGCGGACGAAATGAGCCATGGCCATCCGCATGGTCCGGATGGTCACGGCCACCACCACTGAGGGGCTCTAAGTTCGCGCGGACTTGGCGGCCGTGCCATCGGTGCTGGCGGCCGTCGGGCTGGTCAGCGACCCTTCGAGTGTCGGTCTGAGTTGCTCCGACTGCTCGAGCAACGCGTCGATGTCGATCGGCTTGGTCAAGTAAGCATGAAACCCGGCGTCACCTTTGGGACGCGCCAGCGTGACGGCCGGGTTGCCGGTGATGGCAATGAAAACCGTCTGCTTGAGCTTGGGGTGCACGGTCAGCCAGGTCGCCAACTCCAGCCCATCCATCCCCGGTAGGCCGAGGTCGATGATCGCGAGTTCGGGACGAAAGTCAGCCGCCATCAACGTCGCGTCGAGCGCGTCCAGGGCGATGCGCGTATCGTGTCCGCGCGCTTGGAGCATGCGTGCCAAGAGCTCGGCGTAGTCATGATCGTCTTCGACGATGATGATGCGCCGTTTCACGCTTTGCACGAGCCGCTCCCCGTCATCTCTGAGTTGAACACTAGCCACTTCCGCCGCCATAACGCAAGCTGCATACCAACGTTGCGGCTTCACGAATGGTCGAATCGCGCCGTGAAATCGCTGCGTTTCTTGCGTGTGCTTCTGGAAAGTTTCCACTCGAGCGTGTGTCGCGCCGTCACAACGTAGCAATCAGTCCCAGGCATTCAGCTCCGACAAGCGCGCTTGCAGGAAGCGGCGTTCGGCGGGCTGTCGAGCAAGCTCGAGCGCGCGTTCGTAACTAACGCGAGCGTCATCTTTCCGACCCAGGCGACGTTGAAGATCGGCGCGCGCGGCGTGTGCCAGGTGATAGTCGGCGAGCTCGCCCTCGGCGAGCAACGCTTCGATCGCTGTCAGCCCCGCCCTTGGACCATCCCGCATGCCGAGCGCAACCGCGCGGTTCAACGCGACTACCGGAGAAGGGTCGACCCGCCGCAACACGTCGTACAAGGCGACGATTTGTGTCCAATCCGTGTCGGCGTAGCTCGCTGCCTCCAGGTGAACCGCAACGATGGCCGCTTGCAGCAGGTACGGACCGATGCTCCGCTTTTTCAGCGCGCTGTCGAGCAACGCTTGCCCTTCTCCGATTCGCACGCGATCCCAGCGTGAGCGGTCCTGGTGCTCGAGCAACACGAGGTTGCCTGCCGCATCCACCCGGGTGCTCCGCCGCGCTTCGTGAAACAGCATTAGCGCGAGCAAGCCCATCGCTTCGGGTTCGTCCATCAGCTGCACGATCAGGCGTCCGAGCCGGAGTGCGTCAGCGCATAGAACATCGCGGGTCAACGCAGGGCCTTCGCTCGCCGCGTAGCCTTCGTTGAAGATCAGGTACACGACCTGCAGCACGCTTTCGAGTCGAGCCGGAAGCTGCGCGTGTGACGGCACTTCGTACGGCAGCTGGGCATCGCGGATCTTGGCTTTCGCGCGCACGATGCGCTGAGCGATGGTCGGCGCCGAGACGAGGTACGCGCGCGCGATCTCTTCGGTGGTCAGCCCGGCGACCTCGCGCAGCGTGAGTGCAATGCGCGCGTCGGGGGCGAGCGCCGGGTGACAGCAGGTGAAAATCAAGCGCAGCTCGTCGTCTTCGACGGCTTCGCGCGGCATGGCTGGCTCCGCTTCTGCAATCTCCAGCGCGGCCAGCTCGGGCAGCGCGCCGGCGAGCCGAGCTTGGCGGCGCCAACGGTCGATGGTCTTGAAGCGACCGGCGGACACGAGCCAGGTGTACGGATTGGCGGGCACTCCTTCGCGCGGCCACTGCTCGGCGGCCGCAGCGAAGGCTTCGTGCAACGCTTCTTCCGCGGCATCGAAGCCGCCCAACAGACGGATCAGGGTTGCCAACACGCGCCGCGCCTCGTTGCGGTACGTCGCAGCCAAGGCGTCACGCGTGTCGGTCATGATGGATCAGAGTGGACCGGTGCCGATCAGAGCTTCGGTCGCGGTTGGCTGAAGTCGACGAACGGTCGCACTTCGACCGTGCCCAATTTTGCGAGTGGGATGCCGGCGCCCACGCGCACGGCCTCGTTGAGATCACGCGCTTCGATGACTAGGAAGCCGGCCAGCATTTCCTTGGTCTCGAGGTACGGCCCGTCGGTGGCGGACATCTTCCCGTCGCGCACGCGGATGGTCATCGTCTGATCGGGCAACTGCAGCGCGCCGTCCGTCACCAGCACCCCGCTGGCGCGCAGTTCTTCGAGGTACGTGAAGCCATCGCGCAGGACCGCTTCTGCTTCGGCGCTTTGATTGAAAACGACTTTGGGGTCGAAATAGACCAGACAGGCATAACGCATGATGAGGACTCCTAACTCGAGCGAGTGAATGCAGCTGGTCGTTGGCGGAGCTCCGAAATCGACAGGTGATTGTCGGCTCGAAACACATTTATCGATCGAGCCGGTAGAGGGCGGAAGGGGGGCGGGTCGATTGTTCGGCCAACGTGGAGCCGGAAGCCAATCCGATAGTGTGTGTCGAGGTAGGGTGAGGGGCGATAGCCTGCAGCCTGCGTATGTTTCGGCAAGTGCGCTTCGAGTGCGGGGCCTGCGGGGACGGCTTCGTCGACTGGCACGACGACGAGTGGGAGCGATCGGCCGTGTTCTGCGTGCATTGCGGCACCGCGATCGTCAAACGCGGCTCGGTTGCGCCGCCTCCGTTTTCCCACGAAGGAACGAGCGATAGTCGACCGGCGCGCTCGCTCGGCGTGCTCAAAGCGAAAGGCGACGGATATCCCGACACGTTACCGGGACTGTCGGTCGCGGCGCTGGACGATCGGCACGTCGGCGACGCGCGTCGGGCCGTGGAGCGCCCGACTCCGTTCGATACTGGCATTCACGACAACGAGCCTACGCAGCCCCGCGCGAAGCGTCCTCCAGGGATGTCCGAGGCGACCTCGACGGTGCCGAAAGCTCGGCTGAGCCAAACCTCGTGGTGGGACGGGCGGCGACGTACTTGGGCGCCCATCGCAGCTTTGTCGCTCGGCTTTGCGGCAGGGGTTCCCACCGCCCTGTTCGCGGAAAATCCGCTGCTGCGCGTGATGAACCCCACCGCGTATCGAAATCTGCAGCTGGGCCAGCAACTGACGCAAATCTCGCAGGCGATCGACGACGGAAATTGGGACCGGGCGCGCGATTTGCTCGCTCGCGCTGAGAGCTCATCACCCATTGGAGATAGTCGCATCGCAACATTGCGGGCTCGTCTCACTTTGGGACTGATCCTTGCCAATCGTCCCGCGGAAGCCGGACGCGAACTCTCGGCGGTGCATGAGAGCGCATCGCTCCACCCGTCCGCGTCGGACTTGAGGCGCGTTTACGACGCGCTCTTTCCTGCCAAGGCAAGCGCGGCAAAGGCGAACCCGAGTTCGGTGCCAACGGCCGGTAACGCGGAGGCGCCCAAACCAAAGATCGTCGTGACCAAGCGTGAACTGCTGAGCTTTGCGCGCGACCGCCAACATCGCGCACAACTCGACGATGCCGAGCGCTTGTACGCCGAAGTTCTGCGCACGCACCCGAATGACGCCGAGGCGCGCTGCGGGCTGGCCGAAGTGCAGCTCTTACGCGGCGGTACGGAAGACGGACAGAAGTCGTTCGAGCGTGCTCTGACGGACAACGCCAACTACTCCCCGGCGTGGGTGGGTTTGGGTGACATCGATTGGCTGCGTGGCCACCCCGAACGCGCTGCATGCCGCTACCGCGCCGTCATCGAGCGCTTCCCCGCGGGCAGCTATCCACCGTACATCGCGCAACGACTCGCCCAGGTCACGAACTCCGGCGTGAACCCTCCGCAAGCACGCACGGACGTCAGCGCCGCCAACGCATGCGCTGAGTGATCGATCTCCTCTGTCTCGTCCGCGACGCCGAAGGCTGGGTGCGGCTGCGTCGTGTTGCTTGACCATCAAAAAAAATCGGGCCGTGGGCGAGCGCAATACAGTCCGCACATCGCGGTCGCGAAGGACGTCGCGGCGGGGGCTGTGCTGCTCGCTTCCTTGGGGGCGGCGGCTGTCGGCTTGCTCGTGTTCGTTCCACACGTGGTCGCTCGCTTCGGTTTGTTGGGTTAGTCAGGCGGGTTACCGCTCGGCTGGACGTTCGGCGATATTTTTCGGACTGGCGATGAGGGTGGAAACTAGTGGTCGGGGTGCCTCGTATCATCCGCCTGGCTGAACCGACTATTCGCTGAGCCGAACTGCGTGCGGCAACGCCCCAAGTCGCGCTCGGATTCGGGCGATCGGCGCCAAAAGTCGAAAATCGAAGACGGCGATGTCGATCTGCGTGGCGCTGGTTCGACGTACTACCGAGAGGCCGTCGTAGCGACTTGAACTGAGACGGCCCAGCGGAAAAGCAGCGCGCTCGTCCAGCCGATCATGCCGCGCGTACGTACTGTCGACTTAACAAAACTTAGCGGAACTGCCTCGGATCCCCGCGCGTAAGCCGTACGAACAAAGAACCGCGCCCCGAAGTAAACATGGCCCGTCAAATCGATCCCTCGCTCACGCATTACATCACTGCGGCCCACGCCTACCCCGAGCTATCTCGTGAGGCAGAGCACGAACTCACGGTCCGCTGGCTGACCCAACAGGACGAAGCTGCTCGTGAAGAGCTGGTTCGTTCACACCTGCGCTACGTCGTCTCGATCGCATTCAAGTACCACCGCTACGGCCTGCCGCTCGCCGAGCTCGTCGCCGAGGGCAACTTTGGCTTGGTACACGCCTTACAAAAGTTCGATACGAGCCGCGGCACTCGTTTCGTCACCTACGCGTCGTACTGGATTCGCGCGTACATCTTGAACCACGTCATCCGCTCTTGGAGCATGGTGGGCGGGGGCTCGGGCGCGCTGCGCTCCAAGATGTTCTTCAAGATCCGCCGCGAGCGCGTGCGCATCGCAAACCTCGTGGGTGACGGAGAGGAGGCGAACGCGCTGCTCGCCAAAGCGCTCGATCTGCCGCAAGCCAAAGTTGCGGCCATGGTGCGCACGCTCGACGCCCGCGACGTCTCGCTCGACGCGCCGGTGTACACCGATTCGGCGACGACGCTCGCCGACACGCTCGTGGCCACCGACGACTGGAACCAGGAAGAAGGCCTGGCCCACTCCGAAACCGACGACTTCGCCCGTGAAGCGGTCAACGAAGCCCTGATCGGCCTCGACCAACGCGAACGCTACATCGTCGAGAAGCGCCTGATGGCGGACAACGAAGACGAGCTCTCGCTCGCCGAAATCGGCCGCCAACTCGGCGTCTCTCGCGAACGCGCCCGCCAACTCGAAGTCCGAGCCAAGAAGAAGCTGAAGACTCGCATCACCGAGCTCTCCCGCGCCAATGGCTGGCTCGACGTTCACGACGCCGCGTAGCCGCGACCCACGGTCACTTTCTTCGGCCTGACCGCGGACAAAGCTGAGGCTTTCAATCTCACCCCGGGTGCAGTCACTTTCGACGTCATCCGGGGTGAGCTCGCGCTGGCACCTGGGGTGTCCAACAGTGGGACGCGCCTCGGCTTGACTGGAGCAGTGAGCGCTCTCGTCGACCGAAAGATACTGCGCGAACACAGTAACCTTCTTCGCGCGATGCCCGTGCTCCGCGACGAATCGCAGGAGCAGTTGTCTTTGCGGCGAAATGCGACGAAATGCTCAGGTCGAGGGTGCATCGCCCCCCACACCGGTTCAGGACTTGGTGCGGGCGTGCAGATACTCCATCAACGAATCTTGGTCGTTGGCTGCGGCGAAGGCTTGGCGTTCGTCGATCGTGCCAGCGCGGCAGAGATCGGCCAGGCTGCGCTCGAGCAGGACCATGCCTTCTTTGCGGGAGGATTGCATGGCGCTGATCAGCTGCGGAGTTTTGCCTTCACGGATCAGGTTGGCCACTGCGGAGTTACGGCGAAGCACTTCGAGGGCAAGCGCTCGGCCGCTACCGCGAGCATGCGGCAACAAGCGGTGCGCGAGCACGGCGCGCAACGACTCGGAGAGTTGCACGCGCAGCTGCTGTTGGCGCGCAGCGGGGTAAGCGTCGATGATGCGTTCGATCGCCGAGGCAGCACCGCGGCTGTGCAGCGTGGCAAACACGAGGTGCCCGGTTTCGGCAGCCGTGAGCGCGAGGCTGATCGATTCAGCGTCGCGCATCTCACCGATCAGCAGCACGTCCGGATCTTCACGCAAGGCATCGCGCAGGCCGGTCGCGAAGTCCGCCACGTCCAGGCCGATTTGGCGTTGGCGCACGATGCTGTGTGATTGTCGCGTCTCGAATACGTATTCGACCGGATCTTCGAGGGTCAGCAACATCACGGACCGCTGACGGATCAGTTCTTGGCAGAGCGCGGCGGCAGTGGTGCTCTTGCCCGAACCCGCAGGGCCGGTGAGCAGCACCAGGCCGTTAGGCAAGCTCGCGAGGTCCCTCAGCTCGCTCGGAAAGCCGATGCTGGAGAGGTCTGGAATTTCCGCCGGAAGGATGCGCACGGCGAGCGAGGGAACACCGCTCGCGAGGAAGGTGTGAAGCCGCAGTCGACCAGCGCTCGGGCTGTCGAGCGCGAGATCGATGCTGCCTCGCGCAGCCGTCAAATGTGCCGATGCTCCGAGCAGCTCACGAATGTCGTGCGGGCCGGCTTGTAACAAGGTCAAATGGCCGTCGATGCGGGCGTACGCGGCTTCACCCTGACGCACGTGAACATCGCTCGCGTGCAGCGCGGCCGCGCGCGCGAGCAACCCTTCGAGCGAGCCCGTGACGACGAGGGAGGACGCTTGCGGCGTGGATTCGGTCATCGTGGGCGCGGGCTCGTTCGACGATGCGAACGCCGGCACCGCGCGCGCGGTGGCTGCAAGTGCTGTTTGCGTCGCGGGTAAAACGGGGACTGCGTGCATGGCCGGCGCTGTCGTCGGAGCCGGGCGCCCTTTCGTCAACCGCACGTCGAAGCCGGCTTCGTGCTTGCTTCGCGGCAGGAACTGCACTTGGTAGACGCCAAAGCCCTCACCCGCGTCGTGCGCAAAGCTATGCGCCTCACCGCGCGCCAAGCTGGCTTCCACCTCTGGTGACAGGAGCGAACCGAGCATCTGCCGCAATACCCGCTCACCGGTTTCCGCCAAGGTCAGGTTTTTCGGCACACCGCCGGTAAGCACGATGGGTGCTCGCTCCACGCCTAGGCGCAGCTCGTCGGCCTGCTGGGCAGCGACCATTTTCAGCAAACTGTGGAGCGCGGTCATCATCATAGCTTGGCGCCGAACGATTGGATTCGCGAGCAGGTCCGTGCAACAACGCTCCGCGCAGCGAACTTCATCCCAGCTCCGGTTCGCCCGAAAGCCAAGATTCCAAGCGAGGCAGCGGCTCGCCAGCATCGCGCGCTGCTCGTGCCATGCGCATCAATGCAGCCACTTGGCGCTGACGCAACCGAGCTCTGCCGCCCGTGGCCGACCACAGGGCCTCCACTTCATCCGCTGTGAGCAGACGCCAACTGCCCAGCGCCAGACCCGCGTCCGATAGTGGTCCGATCCGCGAGCGGTGCAGGTGAGTAAGACGGAGCTGCAGCACGCGACACATGTGTCGGATCTGGCGCTTCTTACCCTGCGTCAGCGTCAGCTCCAATTCCGTCGCGTACTCCGTTCGAGCTAGAATGCGCACCGCCTTCGCGCTGAGCCGCTGACCATGGTGCTCGACGCCGCTCAAGAATAGCTCGAGTCTCGGATCGTCCGACGCGACGACATCATCGAGCCACAGCCAGTACGTCTTGGTCGTCTCGTGGTCAGGGCGTAACACCGAGTGGGCCAGATCGCCGTCGTTGGTACACAGCAAGAGGCCACTCGTTTCGCGATCGAGCCGCCCCACCGGAAAGCAGCCCGCTGGCATCTGCTGCAGATACGGCGCCAAGTCGGTTTGCCCGAGGGGGTCGCGCGTCGTGCTCGTCACGTTTTTGGGTTTGTTCAACAGCGCGTAGCTGCGCGTGGGGGTGCCTTCGATCGGTGTACCGTCGAAGAGCAGCTGATCGTCCTGAAAGACGAGTGCGTCGAGCGCGAGCAAGCGTGGCTCATCACTCCCTGGGGTGACTACCCGGATCCGGCCCTCGTTCCAATGCCGATCCACGATCTGTAGCGGCAGGGCCAGACTCTCTGCCACGCGCTTGCGCAGTCGACACGGAATCGGTCGTCCTGGAGCGATGCTCACCACGCGCTGCTAGTAGCAGCCGCAGAAATCGCCTGCAAATGCCGGCTGGTTGCCAGTGGCAACAGCACGGTAAAGCATGCGCCTTCGCCCTTGCGGCTGCTCACCTCGATGCTGCCTGCGTGGTCCTGCACGATGCCGTAGCTCACCGACAGTCCGAGGCCCGTGCCCTCGCCGACCCCTTTGGTCGTGAAGAAGGGATCGAATACGTGCGCGAGGTCGCGTTCGTCGATGCCCGCGCCGTCGTCCTGAACGACGACGCAGGCAAACGGGCGAAATACTGCTGCGGCCGTGCCTCTCGTCTCGACGCTGATCCGGACGTGGGCCGTGCCACCGGCGGTCATTGCCTGCAGTGCGTTGATCAGCAAATTCGAGAACACCTGCTCGACCTCCGAGGGATTGACGAGCACCGGCACCGCTCGCGACAGTGGCTCGACGACGATGCGACAGCTGCGCCGCTTGGCCATGGGCAGGAGCAAGTCGACCGCGTGAGTCACGAGCTCGTTCAAATCGACGCTGACGCGGGACGAGCCACCGCGGCGGCCAAAGTCGAGCAGGTGCCTGATGATTGCCGTCATCTTCTTGGTTTGTTCCAAGATCGACGACGAATACTTGCTGATGTTGGCCTCGTTCACTTCACCGGCCAGCAGCATCTCGGCGCTGCCCGAAATCACGTTCAACGGGGTGCCGAGCTCGTGGGCGACGCCCGCGGCAAGCTTGCCGATCATGTTCAAGCGCTCGGCGTGACGCAGCTGCTCCACCGCCAGTTCGCGTGAACTGCGCTCTCGCTCCACGTACGCACGCAAGACCACTAATACCCACACCACGAGCAGCATGAGACTCAGGCTTGCGAATTGGTTCCAGATCAGGGCGCCCATGCGCAACGGTCGAGGCGCACTGACGAACTCCGTTAGCGTCGCGCAGCTGGTGGCGATTACAGCCAAAAGAAAGCCAAAACCACGCCCCCTCAACCAGGCACCGAACGCCAGCGGAAACAGGTAGAGAAGTGTAAACGTGGTTTCGACTCCAGTCGCATAGTCGCCCGCCCCGACCAACAGCGTTGCGACGATCGCCAAAGGGACGACCGCGCGTTCTTCGACGATGCGATTCAGCGCTCGTTCGACTGCGTTGCTCAGGCGCTGGCCGAAACCAGCCGGCGCATTGACAGGTATCAGAATCATCAGCGCTCCGTGTCCTTCTCTCGCATCGCCACCCGCCGGAAATGCATCATTCGTACCCGGGAAAAATCGGCCCGCGATGGCACTCGCGGCGAGCAACGTTTGGGTCATTCCGACCCAACGGGGAGAAACCACCCACGCTCGTCCACGTGAGCCGCGAAGAGACGCGCAGTTTTTAACGAGAACCGA
>Ga0164307_10000008_pt1 | contig 85163 bp, 73 predicted proteins | sample Whisoiple_243_MG_FD_110214 | JGI IMG/M metagenome (GOLD analysis project Ga0164307, IMG submission 110214) | Soil microbial communities amended with fresh organic matter from upstate New York, USA - Whitman soil sample_243_MG | ecosystem: Environmental > Terrestrial > Soil > Unclassified >...
TCCTCCCGCGCCCTTGCTGTCCCCCTCCTTTGGCAGCATCTTCGGAGCATTTTCGTGCGGGGCGTGTGTCAGCCCGGGGCACCGCCGCCACTGAGGTTCACGACCGTGCCCGTCATCGCGCTCTCCGCAGCTCTTCCCATTGTTCGGCCTGCCACCACACCTCGAGAGCGACTGAACTCGACGAGCAGTCGATCGGGCTGCGGCGAACCGAGACTCAATCGCTCACGGCGAAAGCCAGTGCGCGATTTCCGGGTACTTTTCGAGAGCTTCGTTGCCATGAGCCTGCGCAAACTGCTCGATGGCACTGGCATAGGCGTTTGCCATCGCTCCCACGGGCTCGGCCCAGGTTTTTAGCGAAGCGGTTGCAGAGATCGCGGACGGCGGGATGTGCGGCACATCACTGCGCGGCGGTCCCGAATCCAACACGGCAGAGACCGAGGCAATGCCTGCAGTGGCTCGCGCGGCAACCTCGGGAGAGTACGTCTCGCCAGGTTGACCGAAGCGTTCGGCCAGGAGCGCCAGGATGGAAGTGTGGTCGAGATTGGCGTGTTTGGCGACTCCCCGCTGAACCAACGGCGAGGCGACGATCGTCGGAACGCGAACCCCCGTGGTTTCGAAAACGGGGTAATTCGCGCCCGGCGGCGGCGGGCAGCGCACTGGCAGCGGCGCGACGTGATCATGAAATCCGCCGTGCTCGTCGTAGGTCACGATCATCACGGTGCGCTGCCAGCGGCCCGGATTCGATGTCAGCGCCTCGTACACTTGGCGCACGAACGCTTCGCCGAACGACATCGGCAACGGGGGGTGATTGTCGCATGCGTGTCCGCTGAGATGAACCGGTGAATCATCGTAGTCCGGTTCGACCACGATCACTTGGGGTCGCGTCGCGTCCGACTCGTGCACGAAATCGAAGGACAACTGAGGCAAGCGGCGGAAGCGGTCCGTCAACAAATACGGCCACATTTTCGGCATCAACGTGAAAAACGACAGACCCGCCGAATACACGCGCCAGCGCACCTGATGTGCATCCAGCCACTGGAAGAGCGTCTCCTGATTGGGTAAGAGTCCCGAGATCGTGACGTCACGATCGGTGAAGCCGCTGATCGCCATCAAACGATTGGGCTGCGTCGACGCAGGGATCGGCGCAAACCAGCGATCACAGACCGCATACTCACGCGCCAAAAAGCCGGTCGTCGGCAAATCAGCCGGCGTGAGCAGGCCCATCACGGGCGGATCTTTGACGCCAGTCGTACCCGTCGCCCGTTCATAAGCTTTGACGAAGCCAGTCATCGACGGACCGCCGGTAATGTCCGAAGACGCGAGCTGCAAGGCAACGAAGTCCCGCTCGTGCGGCAGATCATTGGTCATCGCGTCGTCTTTCATCACGAACGGGAAGACCAAGGTACCGTCACTCGCAGGATTCGCGAAATTGGGATCGAGCAGGGATTTGACACCGTCGATGTCCGTACGCCCACCGAACTGCGGTTGACACATCGTGCCGAGCAGGTGATCGAACGAACGGTTCTCCATCATCACGATCACGATTGTGTCGACGCGGTCGTGCAACTCTTGTCGGTTCATGGCGTCTCCCTGTTACACGCGGCGACCAATTGAATGCCGAGGTTGCGCGGGACCGTCGGGGTCCGGCACTTTTCGCCCTCGAGCAGCGTGACCGACAGCCGCCATTCCCCCGCGACCGGAGTGCCCTGAAATGCTTGCGATATCTCGTTGGGTGCAAGCTCGACTTTCACCCCTGCGTGCTCGACACGATAACGATGCTTGTCCTCGGCCAACGTCGTAATCCCTCCGACGATGGCTCGCTCGCTCCACGCGCTGGGGGGAGCCAGGGCAGTGACTGAAAGGGTGCTGTCAGCGCAAATCGCACTCGGATCTGCGACCGAGTTACCGATCGGCAGGGTGCGGCCGGCGAGCAACTCGACGTCGTTATCGCGCGCGGCCGAACCCCACAGGTTCGAAACCTTGAGTTGATAGCGGACAGTCGCGGTCGGCACGACCGAAGCCGTACCCGTCTTTGGCACATCCCCGGGGCTGGGCTGCTCGGGCTTGGCGCTGATTGTTCCAGCCTTCGAGGCATTCCAATCGAGCGTCACCTTGTCGCCCGCGCAGATCCGGTTGGGGGCGACGTGAAAGGTGTAGATGGCGGGCGCACAGCTCGTACAGAGCACGAGAAGTGACGGATAAACGGCGAGTGATCGGGTCATCGGCGCGGTTCTCGGACGAGCGGATAATGCTCACCCGTACCTGCGCTGCTGGCAGACCGCTATGGGTATTATGTGGTCACATCGTGCGACGAAAACCGTCGGACGCCCGTTCAGCACGCGCTTCGGCTGTTCTTCGGCCAGCAGGAGTGGGCGCTCACAATCCAGCGACGCACCTCCCTGACGACGCGCTGTTTCCACACGGTGCGTCCGGCGCGCGCCGCCCAGGAAAAATACCCAGGGCGGGCGCAGCCGGACTCGAATCGACGCGCTCGGCTTTGCACCGACCCAGCGCGTGATTTTGGCGCTTCCGGACAGCTCAAGCGCGACGACGACGGCGGCTCAACACCACACCGAGCGCTGCCAGTGCGCCCACTGCGGCCACCCCGCCAGCGCCGCGCGTGGGCGGAGCGAACGAGCATTTGACCTCGCTCTTGGAGCCGTCAGTGTTGTCCTTGACGGTCGCAACCGCGTGCGCGGTAACGTCGATGTTGAACGAGAACTCGCTCGCCAATTGATCGGCGCAAGCTTGCAAATCACTCGCGCCAATGTATTGGCCGTCACAGAAGAGGGCACCGCCTTTGTCCTTGCACGTGGTGTTACAGGTGTTCACCGTCTCGGTTTGACAGCTCTCGTAGTTGTCGGTCTGACAGCTCAGCACGCACTCGCGATTCACTTCTTCTTTGCATTCGTTCTCGACTACACTCATGCACTTGGTCTCGCAGTCCGTGCTCTGGTCGGTCGAGCTGCTACTATCGCACTGAGCACTGCAGTCGTGCTGGCAACTCCTTTGGCATTTACCGTGATCGCCACCGAAATGATTGCCCGAAATGGCGCTGGACGTACAGCTATCGGAGCAGTCACTGACGCAAACGTCATGCGAGCTCTTGGTGGTGATGGTCTCGCACTGTTTCGAGCAAGACTCGCTATGCGTCTCGGTACAGCTCTTGATATCGGAGACGGTGCAGCTCTGGCCGCACATCTCATAGGTCTTTTGGGCACAGACCTGCTCCACGGAAGTCGTCGTACAGGTCGTCTCGCACTCCTGAATCGGTTTGAATTCGCAGTGGGAATTTACGGTGAGGTACACGCCACCACATTGATCGAGCGCCTTCGCGTGCGCCGCCTGCGGCACGAGCAAGACACCAGACAACATCGCAATCGCGGACAAGGCGGACGTGATTCGAACACTCATGATAAGACTCCCTAGAATGCATGGACCGCGAGTCAGTTCGCGGATCGAGGCGAGTCGTTGCAGCTAGTGTACCAGCGCACGTTTTCGAGTGATGGGGGGCTGAGGCGCCATGTCCCTGGCTGTGGACCGATCCTTTCAATTGAATATTTTCGAGCGTCGACTGTTATTTGGCGACGAAAGCACAGCCGGGCTACACGCTCGCCTCAGTCGCTCCCGCGCGCAGCACGGCCACGACCGCGGCCGACTGTCACAGGCAAACCGTCACAGCTTGCTTACCGAGCGTGGCCGAAATGAGGAAAAGCAGCTTGGCGCTCCCTCGGAACTTGGTCGAGACGCCGATCTCCCGCAATTCGGCAATCGCGCCCTGTACCTGAGCCAGCTTCGCCTCGCCCATCGAAAAGACTCTTTCGCCCTGATTGACGGTAGAGCGATCGCCACGATGCTTGCCCAACCCTCCAAGCGTTGCTACGCCCGACTCATGCGCACCGACTGCGTCGCCTCGAGCGTTGGCACCGCGCCTAGCCCTGGCATTTCACGAACCGTGGTGCCCACGTCATTCGCGCACACGGTCGGTGCCGCGGGCACCGCGGCCGAAGTCGGCTACGAGAGCCCCTCGCAATTCATTCGCGAATATGCGCGTTTCTTCGAGCTTCCGCCGCGGAGTGATGCCAAACGAATCGCGCAGCGCGACAGCTGACGAACTGGCTTCGACCCTAGTGAATGAGATGGACCGCGAGCGAGCCGCGCACGAGTTCGGGACATACCCGACACCCGTGGAGTGCCTCGAGCAACTCTCGACGGCAGCCGCCACCCTTTGGGTCAAACGCGACGATCTCACGAGTCGGCTGTACGGCGGCAGTAAGGTGCGCAAGTTGGGGCCGTTGCTCGCAGACGCCCAGAGTTGCGGCGCAACGCGCCTCGTGACGCTGGGCACGGTCGGCAGCCACCATGTGCTAGCGACCGGAGTGTTCGGCAAACTCGCGGGCTTTTCCGTCGAGGCGATCGTCATGCCGCGCCCGCAGTCCCCGCATGTACTGCAAACGGCGCGCGCGAGCATCGGCCAAAAAGTGCGATTGATCCCGGCAACGACGTATCGCGAGGCGTCGCGAGAACTGGCGCGTCGAGCAGGGGAAGGCGCGTACCCGATTGCGCCCGGCGGTTCGAACTTGCTCGGTACGCAGGGCGTCCTGGCGGCCGCGGCGGAGCTCGAGAAGCAAGTGCGTTCCGGTCTCTTACCAGAGCCCGACCTACTGGTCCTACCTTTGGGCTCCGGGGGCACCGCAGCAGGACTCGCGGCAGGTCTCATCCACACTCAGCTTCGCACGCGAGTATTGGCCGTGGCAGTCGCCGAACCAAGCAGGGTCTTTGCACACAAAGCCTACGCGCTCGCCGCCGAACTGGTCGAGCACACCTCTCGAGCCGCAGTCGCGGCGCGGCTCGAGGTCACCACGCACTACTTGGGCGAAGGCTACGGGCAGCCAACGGTTGAAGGCGAACAGGCTGCCCGTGAAGCAGCGCGCTGTGGCCTCGCGCTCGATGACACCTATACCGCCAAGGCATTCGCCGCAGCGCTCGACCGGGTCGCGCTCGGGCGAGAACGGGTCGTGCTATTCTGGAACACGCACTCCAGCGCGGCGCTCGCACCGTTGCTCGTCGATGCCCCCGAGGAGCACGAACTGCCCGCCGCTCTCAGACGGCTCGCTCACGCGCCAGGCCAGCCCCGACGCGGCTGATCGACGCACGACGGCGGTATCTTTCGGTTCGTTAAAACACCTCTTCATGAAAACGCAAGCCGAGGCGCTGGCAGCTCGCGGAGAGCTTGCGACCCAAACCGGGCGGCCCGCAAAAGAATACGTCGATCGGCTCTGGTGCGTGGCGCTTCACGATCTGAGCCAGCTCCATATCGAAGTCAGGCGCGCCGACGCGTGTTTGCGTGCGCAGCCCCGTCACCCAGTCCGGCTTGCCGATCTCGTGAGACAAGTTGCGCGCGAGGTTCAGCGCCAAGGCGGCGACGTTGCCGCGCCCACCCGTCATGCAAATCTGGATGTCGACCAACTGTCGATGGTCCGTCTGCTCGACCTTGAGCAGCAATTCTGCGAACCATTCGAACGAGCGCGAATCTCTGTTCAGCCAGAAGAAATACAGCTTTTCGAGGTTGTTATCACCGGCATAGGCGCGCGCCACCATGCTCTCGAGCACGCTGGCAAAGGGGGTCACGCCAATTCCGGCGCCGACGAGGACGGCGTGACGCGAACCAAAAATGCTGCGCGAGGGCGTGCCGAAGGGACCGTCGATGTTGACCACGACCTCCTCGAGCGCGTCGCGATCGTCGGCCATCTGGCGCAGCGCCTTCGTCCAATCTCCCTCGGTCCGAATGTGGAAGCACAGGCGCTCGGCGCCGGGCGCGCTACTGATCGTGAACGGATGCCACTCGAAGCGTGCCAGACGCGGGATCCTCAAGAACGCATAGTCGCCCGGCCGTTGCTGGAAGCCGGGCGGGCATTCCACCTCGAGGCGCGTCACGCCCGAGCTCAACCCCGTAAGCGCCAGCATGCGGCTGACGTGAACGCGGCGGCGCTGGCGAAGCAGCCACTCGAAACCGAACGCGAGCAACGGCAAGAGCGCAAACTTGTAGAAACGTGGCCCGTGGCTCAAAGCCAGGATGAACCAGGCAATGTAGGCAAAGTGGGTGTAATAAAACAGCTCGAAGCGCCCATTTTTGCGGATCCGGCGCAGCGAGAAGCCCCACATCAGGCCCGACACGAGCAACAGCAAGAAGCCGCTTCGTCCCGCCGACGTGCCCGTGATCGACGCCCAGATTCCAGCATGCAGGGAGTAGTTCGCGAAATGCGCGATCGAGTGAATCACGCCCAAGACGAACAGGCCTACCCCGAGCGCGCGATGGATCAACAGTGCGTCATCGAGCGGCAAGAACCGCCCAAGCGCGGTGAGGCGCGCCCAATGCAAGATGTGCCGCATGACCGGCACCAACACCAGCGCGCCGACCAGATTGAGGCAGGCGCCTGCGCCATGCGCCAGCATCAGCCAGGCCCCCTGCCCGTGATAGCGTAAAGCATTACTGACGAAGAGCGCCGCGTTCGCGACCGCGAGCAACGCGAAAAAAAGCACGAGCGACAGCCGGTTTTCGGTCAGCCGCTGCAACCGCACTTGCCACCTTGGGGGCGCTTTTTGCGGGTACAGGCTCTCACCGTCGGGCACGAGCCAGTTCGCTTCGTTCTTCGAAATCAGCTCCAGGAGTTTGGGATCTCCGGCCGTCACTCGTTCGAACTCTTCGAAACAGAGGCTCTGGTTGCCGTCCTCGTCAGCGGTCGACAAGAGTAGATGCGTGAGCTCGTCGACCCGCACTTCACGACGACGCTTCGAGTGCACACCGGAGGCGTCCGAGCCCGCCTCTTCGTCCAGGTTCATGGCGATCATGCGCCGAAGCTCTTCGAGCTCGATTCGGCCGTTGCCGTCTAGATCGTGAATCTGAAACGCGAGCCGAAGCTTGTCGCGGGCGCTGCCGAACACGAGGCGGCGCACCGCCGCCATGAATTCCTCGCGACTCACCCGACCGTCACCGTCGCGATCCAAAATCGTGAGCATGCGTTGAGCCAAGAACTCATTGCGAATGCGCAAGGAGCGCTGCAGCTCGCTCGCGTCGATCGAATGATCGGCCCCTGCGTGACCGCTGAAAGCCTTCGACAACGCCTCTAGCAACCGAGGGTCGAGAGAGCGCGCCGGTCGCGATGACGGCGGCACACCGACGGGATCGTACATGCGAGGAGCCTGAGCCACTTTCCCTCCGACCTTACGAGGGGCAGTGTGCCGATCAATGAGTATTCTGCCAAGCACGATTTCACGACAAAATCGCTGATTTCAGCCGCCCTCGTTGCTGCGCTGAAGATACAACTCTTCCCAATCCAGCTCCTCCTCGATGCGCTGAAAGGCGTGATCGCCGATGGTACCGGCCGCCCGCAGCGAAAGTAGCCGGCGGCGCTCCGCGGAGGTGGCCGCCCGCAACGCGTGCCCGTCGATCAGGCGACTGTCGCGGTCAATCGCGTCCCCTTCGCTTTGCTGCCCCTCCTCTTCGGACGCCGCAGTCTCGATCCGCGCGAGCATCAGCTCGTAGCGACGACGATGTACCTCCGCCGCTTCACTGGCTGGCACCTCACCAATCGCGGAGAGCGCGGCGCGTAACGTCTCCACTCGGCCGAGACGCACCTCTCGCTCGACGGCTCCGTCGTCTTCGAGCCGCAGCCAGCTCATCAGTGGGCGCAGCGTCATCCCTTGCACGACGAGGGTGCCCAGCACGACGGAAAACGCAATGAACACGACGAGGTCGCGATATGGAAACGCTCGACCATCGGCGCCGATCGTCGGCAACGCCAGCGCGGCGGCGAGCGTGACGATCCCGCGCATCCCGCACCAGCCGACCACCGCTGCCGCAGACTTCGACAGACGAGGCGCGCGTCGCCGCTGTGACGCGGCCTTCGCATTCGCGCGACACAGCCAACGGTCGAGCCAGGCCGCGCCCGCGACATACGCAACACGCGCCAGGATGGTCGCGACACAAACGGCGGCGGCGACCCCGGTATACGCGAGCAACGTGGGTGCGTCGATCCGCCGCAAGATGCCCTTCAACTGAAAACCGACCAGAATGAACGCGAGCACGTTGAGCACGAACACCGCAAACTCCCAAACCGCGTACGACGGAATCCTGATACGCGCCGGAATCATCGCCCCCGTCCGGCGAGCGACCGCCATCGCAAACACGACCATGGTGAGGATGCCCGAAAGGTGCAGCCGCTCCGCCAACATCCAGACGCCGAACGTGCCGCAAAACTGGACGACGACGGCGATATCCACGTCCTTGATGCCCCCGGTGAGCCAGGCCATCACCCGCGAGAGCAAGAGTCCGAGCAGCGCGCTACCGATGGTCACCGTGAAGAGCAGCGGGATTGCTTGCGCGGGGCTCAGCGCACCCGCCAGCGCCGCGCCCAGCGCGAGCCGATAGACGAGCAACGAACTCGCGTCGTTGAACAAACTCTCACCCTCTAGGATGACGAGCAACTGATGTGGCGGATGCAGCTGCTTCAACACCGCGGTCGCCGCGGCCGCATCGGGCGGCGCCACGATCGCGCCCAGCGCAATCGCGACGGACCAGGGCATTCCCGGAACCAATAGCCGGGCAGTTGCGGCCACCACCACCACGGTGAGCGCCACGGCACCGAGCGCGAGACCCGCAACCGAACGCCAATTCGAGCGCAAATCGCGCTGCGAGGCGTCGAACGCCGCGTCGAGCAAGACGGGCGCGACGAACAGGGCCAGCGCAAGTTCCGGCTCGAGCACGAGTGTCGGCGTACCTGGGATGAGTGCCAACGCAGCGCCCGCGAGCGCGACCAACGCCGGGTACGGGGTGCCGATGCGCCGCGAGATCGCCGTGAGTCCTGCACCGGCGAGCAGTAGCGCGATGATGATCTCGAATACTTCCATGACAGGCTCCGAGCAAGCGAGGGTGCGCCGCACGAGACGAGCGGACGACGCAGGAGGTTTCGTCGAATGGCTGCGCGGAAGAGTCAACCTCGCTGTCCCAGGCTGCGAGGCTCGTGGGCGTCGCGGTCGCCCGCGAGCCTGCTCGTATCAGTTGTTCTTGCGCGGGCCCTTACGCGGGCGGGCCGTGCCCAAGCGTACGGCGATGCCCTCGATGACGCAGTCGAGTCCGCGTTCGAACGTCACCTCGGGCGAGGGATGCGTGGCGTCGCTGACCACCTTCGCGATCATCGGGAAGCGACCGGTTTGGATCACCCGTTGCAGGTAAGGCCAGGCTGCGGCTTGCCAATCGCGCTCGCTCAGGCCACTTTCGTGCTCGGCGCGCAGGCTGGCCGCCTCGGTCTTGATCGCGCCGACAACGTAGGCGTTCAGCGTCGCGTACGCTTGCAGCGCGTCGTCGATGTTTGCGAAACGCCGGTCGTTGCTCAAAGCAGCGAGCGACCGTTCATAGTGCTCGAGCGCATGAGGGCCGAGCGGCGGCCTTCGACCCAGCAGATCGATGAACCATGGGTGCTTCCGTGCAGCAGCACGCATACTTTCCGCGATTGAGCGGAAGGTCTGGCGAAAGTCCCCACCCTCTAGGGGCTTGCCCGCAATCTCGGCGTAGATCGAGTCGACCATCAATTCGAGCAGGCCTTCTTTGGTCGAGGTGTAGGTGTAGAGCCGCATCGGTCCGGCGCTGAGCTTGGCGGCTACCTTGCGCAGCGAGACTTCCGCTATCCCCTCTCTGTCCGCGATGGCGACGGCCGCGCGCACGATGCGCTCGCGGCTGAGTGGCCCGGGAACGGGACGCTGCACGGGCTCGGTGCGCTCCCACACGAGCTCGACGCTGGGCGAGGGCGAAGGCAAGGGCGATTTTCGACGCGGCGGCATGACTCGAGTTGTTCACCGGCGGCCTTGGGTTGACAAGTCGCATCGACCGATACAGTGTATCGTTATGTACAATGTATCCACTGAAAATGCCGAGGTTTCGGGGTCGGTTCTCGTCATCGGCGGCAGCCTGGTCGGACTTTCGGCCGCCATGTTTCTCGCGCAGCGCGGCGTGCCCACGGTGCTCTTGGAGTCGCACCTTGGGAGCCACCGCCATCCCCGTGCCATTGGCTACACGGCTCGAACCCTGGAGCTCTTTCGTAGCGCTGGGATTGCTACACAGATCCCGGAAGCCCCGCGCGGTTTCCGCCTGCGACGCTGCAAGGTCGAGAGCCTCGCTGGAGCATGGTTCGACGCGACCGATTGGACGCCAAAGGCGGCCAACGCCGCGCAAGCCTCCGAGGTGCGAGAGTACTCGCCGCACACGGGCGCGGCGATTGCTCAAGATCGGCTCGAGCCGATTCTGCGCGAGCGGGCGACGGCCCTCGGCGCCGAGCTTCGTCTGGGCACCGAACTACTGCGATTCGAGCAGGATCGAAACGGAGTCACGGCCTGGGTGCGCGAGAAAGCGAGCGGCAGAGAGTACACCATTCGGGCCGCGTACATGATCGCGGCGGACGGCAGCAAGAGTCAGGTTCGCAACGCGCTGGGGATCGGTCGCAGCGGCCCAGGGCACCTGCGGACCATGCGCAGCGTACTTTTCCGCGCCCCGCTCGACCAATACTTGGCAAAAGGCATCTCACAGTTCGAGATAGAACAGCCTCAATTCAAGGCGTTTCTAACGACCTATGGCGATGGGCGTTGGGTCCTCATGTTCATGGATGACGTCGAGCGCGACGAGCCGACGCTGCGTGCCGCGATCGAACGAGCGATCGGGCGCAATGACCTGCCGCTCGAGATACTGACCACTGGTCGTTGGGAGTTGAGCGCGTTGATCACGGATCGCTTCGCCGACGGCAGGGTCTTCCTCGCCGGCGACGCCGCGCACACGCTGCCCCCCACCCGCGGCGGATTCGGCGCGAACACCGGCATTCACGACGCGCACAACCTGGCCTGGAAGCTGGCCGCCGTGCTCGCGGGGACCTCATCGCCCGAGCTGCTCGACTCGTATCATTCCGAACGCCACCCGGTCGCCTGGAATCGGCTCGAACAGACTTTTGCGCGACCAGACTACGCAGCGTACGGAGCCGAGATCGCGGCGGGCGTCACCATCCTCGACGACGATGCCATGGAGCTTGGTGAGCTCTATCGCTCATCGGCCGTGATCGGTGCGGGCGCCGAACTGCCGGCGGCAGCGCGCCCCGACGAGTGGGCAGGTCAACCGGGAACGCGCGCTCCGCACCTCTGGTTGGCACGAAGTGGTGAACGCCTCTCCACTCTGGATCTTCTGGGACGCGGCTGGGTTCTCGTCACGCTCGACGAGCAATGGGCGAACGCCGCAGCGCGCGTGGGCGAGGAGCTGAAGGTCGAGTTCGGCTGTGTGAGCCTCGAGACCGACGCTGATCGCGGCGCTGTGGGCGCGGCCTTCGGCATTGGTCCGCGCGGCGCATCGCTCGTGCGTCCTGATGGCATCATCGCCTGGCGGACCGCAGAAATCGCGGAAGATCCGCGCGAGACCTTGCGCGAAGTTTTGTGCGAGATCTCGTCCGGCATTCGAGCCTGAGCCCTGTGTGACTGGCCCCCCGCCCTCGTTCCGTATTATTTCATGGTGCATGCGGTTGTCGGCGCAGCGGGCGTTGCTAGCGTGTCTCGCGGTGGCGACTGGCGGCTGCCCGTGCACCACCCAGAACGAGGTCGCGAGTGCAGCGCGAGTCCCCGAAAGCCCCTATCCGCGCACCGCGCAGCTTTCGGCCTCGGACCCGCTCGCGGTGATTGGAGACGTGCAGCGAACTTCCGCCTGGGGGCGGATGGTGCTCGCCGAGAGCAACCTCGTCGAGCAGCAGCGCTTGGTCGATGACCTGGGCAAGCAAGACTTCCGTGGCGTCATCCTCTTGGGGGACATGGTGTTTTCTCCGGGCGACGACAATTGGGCGTACTTCGACGACTTGATGGCACCGCTGAAAAGTGCGCCGGTGGCCGTGTCGCACAGTGGGCTCGCCCCCGGCGGGCGCAGCAGGTACTTTTTCCCGGTGATGGGGAACCATGATTACATGGGCAGTCGCGATCTCGTCACGCGCCAGTTGAATCAGCGATTCCCCGGTTTCATCGAGCAGACACACTACGCCTTCGATTGGAACCACGTGAGGATGATCGTTTTGGACGGCAATCGCAGCAGACTGTGCAAAAATCCGGAATTTGGCGCGCACGCTTGCGAAGCCGAGTGGCAAGCGCAGCTCACTTGGCTGAGTGCCGAGCTGCGAGAAGTCGATCGAGCGCCCGCCGGCGAGCAATACGGCGCGCTGCTGTTCGTGCATCAATCACCTTATACTCAGAGCCCCTTGGTCGCAGGCGACCAAGCGGACGCCCGCGATTTTGCCAACGAGTTGTTCGCGAGCGAGCGAGGCCTGGCGCTCATTTCTGCCCACGCCCACGGCTTCGAACGTTACGAGTACCGGCGCGACACGTCCGATCCGCGGCCAGCCAAAGTGTTCGTCGTTTCCGCGGGCGGTGGGGGTCCTCGTCCACATTGGCGCCGTCCAGGTGCGCCTCCGGATCTGTCCAACCTCGCTTGGCCGCGACCGTTCAATTATCTGTTGCTCAGACAGGATAAAACGGCAGTGCATGTCGATGTGCGAGGACTCGACAAGGGACAACTCGTCGTTCAACCGCTCCCTGGCGAAAGCGTGACGCTCGCGTTTCGCTGAGCCGGGCTTCGGCGAGGCTAGGAGCCCGTGCACTCGTGCGTCGGAGCCAACGGCGGCGTTTCTTCCTGCTCGATGACGACCGCGCCTGGAGCCCGAGCGTCGCCCAACCGACGCTCCTTCATCTCGTACTTTCCCCGCATTTTGGCGAAAACTTGCGAGGCCTCGAAGAAATGGCAGCCTTTACACTGCTTTCCTTGGACGACCACGCGGACGTCCAACCCTGGAGTGTCTCGAAAGGTGTCCGCGATCAGGCAGCTCGGATAGTGCACCGAGAGCTGCGCCCCTGCACCGTTCGCCTCCACCTCGCGCAGCGACAGTCGACTATCTGCCATGCGAAAGCGATATTCACACGGCTCGTGTCGCACGCACAACGAACCGTGAACGAGGACGCCCTCGATGCGCAGCTCCTGATCGGGCGTCGGGTGCGCTAGAAACTCGGAGACCGAACGCGCATACACCGGTCGAGGCGTGGTGAACTCGAACACGAGGAAGAGTACGCCGGCGCTGAGCAACAGCGTTCCTACGAGTAGTTTTCGACTCATGCGACCGCACCCAAGCACTTCTCGTTCCAAGCGACGAAACTCGCACGTTCGCGCAACGCACGGCTTTGCTCGGGGGATTTTCCCCTCATCGCATCGTTGCTCATTGGGGCGCAGCGCCCTCGACTAATGTGCAGGTCGAGGGCGCGGGCAGCATGTTGATGCGAGTGCGGACGCGCGCTAATCAGCGATCAGCGGCGAACAAACAGCGCAGCAACCAGATGACCATGAAACTCTCGAACTACCTCTTCTTCCAGGACGGCTGCGAAGCCGCTCTGGCCTTCTACTCCGAGTGCGGCTTCGGTACGGTCGCGCTCTTGGTTCGTCATGGGTCCGGCCCGATGGAAGGAAAGGTGATGCATGCGCGGTTCAGCGGACCCGGGGTGAATTTTTTTGCATCTGACAACGACGACGCCGAGCCGATGCGCGGTTCGGCCATGATGTTCGAATTCACCGATCGCGCCGAGACGGCGCAGCTGTTCGGCCGTCTCGCCCAGAAAGGGCGCATCACCACGCCCCTGGGCGTGCAACCATGGGGCGATTATTACGGCAAATTGACCGATCGATTCGGCGTGCAGTGGATGTTCAATTGCACCGAAGCGGCATCCATTTAGGCCAATCCCTGCCAGGTCAAGCCGATCGCGGCGCCAGCCGCGATCAGCCAAGTCGAGTTGAGTTTGAAGCGCAGGAGCAGCGCGGCGCTCGCGACCGAAAGTAGCACGGTCGGCAGATCGACCAGGGCCGCCCGACCGAGTTGCACCGTAACGACGGCCATCAACGCGAGCGACGCGACGTTCACGCCGTCCAAGAACGCACCCAACGCGGGTGAGCGACGGATCTTGGGCAAGAGCAGGGCACTGAGCGCCACGAACGTGAACGCCGGTAGAAAGATACCGAGCGTCGCGCACAGCGCGCCTGCGGGACCGGCCATTAGGTAGCCGATGAACGTAGCAGTGGTGAAGACGGGTCCCGGCGTTACTTGACCCACGGCAATGGCATCCAGCAGTTGAGCTTCACTCAGCCAATGCCGTTGCTCGACGAAGTCGCTGCGCAAGAAGGCCAGGAGCACGTAGCCACTCCCGAACAGCACGGATCCGATCTTGGCAAACACCAAGAACAATGCCGGTAGACTGAACGGCGCGACGGCAATTTTCACGGAGGTGCTGGCAGCCAACGCCCCGCTCGACGCTCCTCCGGCGAGCATCAGCGGCGGAGCCGCGAATGGCTTGCGAATGACCCATTCGGCGAGGCCGGCAAGGCAAAGGCATAAAAGCTCGTTCACGCCCGCGGCAGCCGCAAGTAACGCGAGCGAGCCGATCGCGAGCAGCGAGCGGTTCTTGACCGCCTTCGGTGTCAGGCCCAACAACGCCTGCAATACGATCGCGATCATCACGGGTTTGATCCCGTACAACAGCGCGCGCGCGCGCGGCAAAGTGCCGAAATGGACGTATGCCCAGCCCAGCGCCCCCGTCATCGCAGCGGCCGGAAAAATGAACGTACTGCCCGCGACGAGTAGGCCCGCAACGCCCGCGCGTTGCTGGCCGATGTGAATGGCCAGCTCGGTCGAATTGGGGCCTGGAATCAAATTGGTTAGCCCGAGAAGATCCAGGAATTCGCCGTGCGTCAGCCAGCGTCTCCGACGCACCACTTCGTCCTCCATCATGGCGATGTGCGCGGCTGGCCCCCCGAACGCGGTTGCCCCGAGGCGCAAGAACAGCCCCGCCAACTCGCGCACGGCCTGAGCACGCGGGGGCCGGGGGTCCGACTCTTGCGCTGAGGCACCCTGCTCGCGGTTCATGCCGGCGGACAGTAACCCGCCGAACTATCCTGTTGCGAGAATATCCGTGGCACGGAGCAAGGCCAAACTCACCGGGGTCACTTGGCGCGAATTTCAGCCATATTCAGCACTTCACGAACCTTACGCGTCAGTGTCTCCGGCGTGAATGGTTTCTGGAGGAACGCCATCTCACTCTCCAGCACGCCATGACGGACGATGCTGTCGTCTGTGTAACCAGACATGTAAAGGACCTTCAGCTCCGAGCGCACGAGCAAAAGGCGCTTCGCCAATTCGACCCCGCTCATCTGCGGCATGACGACATCGGTCAGGAGCAGCTCGATGGGGGCGGAATGAGATTCACACAGGCGCATGGCTTCTACACCGCTCGAAGCCACCAGCACGTGGTAGCCGTTGCGCTTGAGGATGGCATTCGCCACGAAGCGCACTTGCTCTTGGTCTTCGACCAGGAGGATCGTCTCCGTTCCGCGTAGAGCTGCCGGCGCGAACGAAGGACTCCCAGCGTCGAGCGCGGCGTCGACGACCGGAAAGTAGACTTTGAACGTCGTACCCTTGCCCGGCTCGCTGTACACCCAGACGCTCCCCCCCGATTGTTGAGCGATTCCGAACACGGTCGACAATCCTAGGCCGGTGCCCCTACCGACTTCCTTGGTCGTGAAAAACGGCTCGAACACTCGCGCTTGAGTCGCACGATCCATGCCCACACCGGTGTCTGTGACCGCGAGCATCACGTACGGGCCGGGCGTCACTCCGGGATGTTGGCGAGCGTACTCGTGATCCAATTCCACGTTGCCCGTTTCGATCGTCAATTTGCCGCCGGTCGGCATCGCGTCACGCGCGTTGACGACCAAGTTCATGATCACTTGTTCGACGTTGTTGCGATCGGCCAGCACATGACGCAACACCGCTGCAGGCAGCGAGACGAGCTCGATATCTTCCCCCAAAATGCGGGCGATCATCCGATCCACCGAGGTCATGACTTCGTTCAGGTCCAGAACCTTCGGGGTTATCACTTGCTGCCTGCTGAATACCAGCAACTGCCGCGTCAGCTCAGCCGCACGCATGGCGGCTTTGCGAACTTCCTCGACGTCCGACAGCAGCGGATCGGGAGGCTTGAGCTCGGCCAATATCAGATCGCTATAACTCAAAATTACGGACAAGAGATTGTTGAAATCGTGCGCAATTCCACCTGCCAAGCGCCCGACCGCTTCCATCTTCTGTGCCTGGCGCAGTTGATCCTCGGTATTCTTCAGCGCCCGCTCGGCGTCGCGTTGCGCGCTGAGATCACGGCCCGTCTTGGACGCACCGATCACCCTACCCGACGCATCCAGCATGGGCGCGAGCGAGATCGAGACCGCCACGAGGCTACCATCCTTGCGCCGGCGAAGGGTCTCGTAGTGCTCGATACGTTCGCCGTTAGCGACGCGAGCCAATAGAGCGCGCTCTTCATCGAGCAAATCGCTGGGAATGATCAGCGCAATCGGTTGCCCGATGGCTTCCGCGGAGCTGTAGCCGAAGAGACGTTCAGCCGCGTGATTCCAACTGGTGATCGTTCCGTCGAGGCGTTTGCTGACCACCGCGTCGTTCGACGAAAGCACGATCGCTGCCAAGAGAGAGCGCATCTCCTCCGCCTCGCGGCGGGCGGTGACGTCGCTGATGATGGTCAAGCGAGCGCGCCGCCCGTCGAAGAGCAGGATGCGCGACACGTACTCGGCAAAGAATAGCGAACCGTCCTTGCGACGGTGCCGCCGAACACCGACCGCGTCGTCCTCGCCGAGCCGGCTCACGACTTGCCTGGCGCCCTCGCGGTCGGCGTCGAGGCCCAGATCCAAAATAGTCATCCGCAGCAGCTCTTCGTGCTCGTAGCCGTAGAGGCGCGTCATGGCTGGGTTGGCGGCCAGCAGTTTCAGCGTTTCGAGTTCGAAGACCAGCAGCGGAATGGGGCTCGCATCGAACAAGAGCCGGTGCGCAACCTCGGACTTTCGCAGTGTTTCGTTGGCCTTCATCGCGGCAGCGCGGGCCACCCGCTCGGCTGCAAACGAACGCGCGTTCGTGATCGCCAGCGCCGCATGATCTGCCAAATTCTGCACCAGTTGCAGATCTTGCTCCGTGTACGGATTCTCGGTGCCTGAGCGTAGGAGGGACGCGGCGCCGACGACTTTGCCGCGACAGTACATCGGGACGACGATCACGCTGCCCACGCTCAAGCGTTCGAGGATGGCCCGATAGGGAGCGGACGTCGTCGTCGCGTAATCAGCGGTAGAAATGCGCGGAATGAACAGCGGTTGACCGGTGATGACCACGCGGCCCATGGCACCTTCCCCGACCTCTTGCCGATGGGCCGTGAGCAACTCTTGCGCCCAAGTGGTGATCTCCGGATCCGGGTGATGAGCGGTGCCCGATTCCAAGAACGTGCCATCTTCGCTCAGCGCACGGATTGCGCACAGATCGCCGATCACTTCGGCCAAGCGCCGCGCAATCACCTGCAGCAGGCGATCGTAATCGTCGGTCGCTTCGGAGAACTCTCGTGAGGCCTCGGCCAGCAGACGCAGGGCCAACTTGGCGGATTCCTCCTCGGTGACGTCACGGCTGACAATCAGCACGCCTCCCTCGTGATACGTCACGAAGCGGGTTTCGAACCAACGATAGCGGCCATCGGGGAGTCGAGTGCGCGCGCGTCGCGCGACCGGCTCCCCCGCGCGCGCCGCAACCAGATCGAGACGAAGATCCTCTTTCGCATCCGCGGGAACGAACTCGAACAGGTTCCGCCCCAGATCCCGCGAGGCGTCGATGCGGTAGGTGTTTCGATTCACTGAAACGAGGCGGTCCTCGGCGTCGACAGTCACGACGAACCCCGGCCAAACTGCCACCAGGGTGCGCCATTTGTCTTCTGCCGTGAGTTCCCCGACGCCCAGCATCGCTCTTCCCTTCCGCCGACCAGTCCGTGCGCGGGTACGTTCGCGATTGCCGAGATTGCCGTCTGCTGACACCGACGTCAATTGAGCGTCTGTCGTTGCAGTTATGTCACAGCGACCGAGTCTGATTCAGTGTCGGATTTCGTACCCGCCTCGTCATTCGGCAGATGAATGGCAGTAAAAAGAAAGCCCCCGCGCCGACGCCAGCGCCCGCGAAAACGCTCGCCAGAAACAAACGGCCCGGCATCGACCAGCAGTTCGACGAGAAACTCTCCCCCTGCCTCCAACATAACCGAGACGTCGAAGAAGCCGAGGAACTGGCGGCTACGGTAGAACTGGCACTTGTAGAAGGCCTCTTTGGCAGAAAAAATGACTCTTGCGGCGAGCAGGTTGGGCAATGAGTCGAGCGCGCTCATCTCGGTTGCAGTCGCGACGCGCTCGGCAATCGCGCGCGTCAGCGGCGCCTCGGGTTCGACGTCGATACCCACGCCTGCGTAAATGCTTCGTAGGCCAACCGCCGCGACGCATAACCCGTGAGTGTGGGTGATGCTGCCCACCACGCCAGCTGGCCAAAGTGGCTCACGCTGCTCACCGCTGAGCAGCGGCGCGTCGGGCACTCCCAACCGCCGCAACGCGGCACGAGCACATTGCCGACCTCGACCGAACTCTAGCCGGCGCTTGTCGACGGCGGATGCGACGAGGCTCAGCTCTTGCGGAAACAAGGGCAAGCTCGGCTCACGCGGATCGCCGGACTCGACCGCAAAGTCGGCGGGTAGCGCGTCATCGAACATGGCTTCGCCTCACCCAGGTCAGCGTAGCACCGCCCGAAAATTTCTGTTGCGGGTCAAGCGCCCGTCGTCGACCGCCACGGTAGGCAGCGCTGGCGTGGCCCCGAGAGGCGGCTGGCTCGCTATCCATCGCCCTGCTGCAGCGCCACGCGTCGGGAATGTCGTGCGCTTCGAGGTGCGCTGCAGGATCGCGACCGCCCCCCATTTCCTCGACTCTAACGCGCCATGCCCGCAGCATCGATGCCCAGATGCTCCACGAGAAAGCCCCAAAGGTCCGCCCACTCTTCGATTTGCTTGCTGGTTGGCTTGCCCGCACCGTGCCCCGCTTTGGTGTCGATGCGAATGAGGATGGGCGCCGGTCCCGCCTGAGCGTGCTGCAGGGCAGCGGCGAACTTGTAGCTGTGCAGTGGCACGACGCGGTCGTCGTGATCCGCAGTGTAGATCAAGGTAGCGGGATAGGCCGTGCCGGGTTTGCTATTGTGATAGGGCGAATACGCGCGCAGTGCCGCAAATTCAGCGGCGTTCTTCGGCGAGCCATAGTCCGATTCCCATGCCCAGCCAATCGTGAATTGGTTGAAGCGCAACATGTCGAGGACGCCCACGCCCGGCAACGCGGCGCCGAACAGATCCGGTCGTTGCGTGAGCGCCGCCCCCACCAAGAGTCCGCCGTTGCTCCTGCCGCCGATCGCCAGCTTGGACTTTTGCGTGTAACCATTCTTGATCAGGTACTCGGCTGCCGCGATGAAGTCGTCGAAGACGTTCTGCTTGTGCAGCTTGATGCCGGCGTCATGCCAACGTGCTCCGAATTCGCCACCGCCGCGCAAGTTCGGCACCGCGAGCAGCCCACCGAGTTCCATCCACACCAGGTTGGCCACGCTGAAGCTGGGCGTGAGCGAGATCTCGAACCCACCATAACCGTAAAGATAGGTCGGGGTTTGGCCGTCGTGCGCGAGGCCTTTGCGGGAGCACAAGAACATCGGCACCTGCGTGCCATCGGCACTTCGATACCAAACCTGCGACGTTTGATAGTCTGCAGGGTCGAAGGTCACCTGCGGACGCCGCCACAGACTCGTGCTGCCCGACTGAACGTCGAGCTTCCAAATCTCGGTCGGGACGGCGAAACCCGTGTACCAAAAGTAGGTCTCGCGATCGCGACGCTTGCCGGAAAAGCCGCCGGCACTGCCGATTCCCGGCAGGGACAACTCGCGTTCGAGTGAACCGTCGAGCCGGTGGATCGTCACCTTGGAATGCGCGTTCTCGAGCCAGGTAACGATCAAGCGATCGCCGACCACGCTCACCGACTCGATCGTGTCGGGCCCTTCCGCGATCAGCTCACGCCAGGCTGCTTTTTCGGGCCGGTGCACGTCGACGGCAATCACGCGTCGCCGCGAGGCCGAATCGTCGGTCAAAAACCAGAGCGTGTCGCCCTCGTTGCCCAAGAAGTCGAACTTTGCCGTAAAATCAGGCAAGAGTTCGATGGTCTGGCGCGAGCCGGCAGGCGTACGCAGATCCTGCACGAACACCGAGTTCTTCGGATCGGTGCCGATGCCGACCGACAACACCAGCCAGCGGCCGTCCTCACTCACCGTCGCGCCGAAGCCCCACTCTTTGTGATCGGGTCGAGCGTAGATCAACTTGTCGGCTGCCTGCGGCTGGCCCAGGCGATGATAGTAAACCTTCTGGTTGTAGTTCTGCTCGGTCAGCTCGTCGCCCGGCTTCGGTTCGTCGAAGCGCGAGTAGTAGAAGCCTTGGTCATCGTGACTCCAGCTCGCCCCGCTGAATTTGACCCAGTGCAGCACGTCCGCAGCGTCGGTCGCGCTCGCCACGTCGCGCACGCGCCACACCTGCCAGTCAGAGCCGGCCTCCGCGAGACCGTAGGCCATGCGTTTGCCGTCGTTGCTAAACGACGACGACCCGAGCGCCACCGTCCCGTCTTTGGACAAGCCATTGGGGTCGAGCAACACTTTGCGTTCGCCGCTGTGATTCAGCGTGTAGAGCACGGATTGATTTTGTAAACCGTCGTTGTGCGCGACCACGAGTCGCGGGCCCTCGATCGAAGGCGCTCCCCAACGCTCGTAGTTCCACAGTTCCCGCAAGCGGCGCTCGAGCGGCACTCGCGCGCCAATCTTTGCAAACTGCTCGGCGGTCAGCGCATTCTCTGCGTCGATCCAACGACGAGTCTCGGGGGAGTCCATGTCCTCGAGCCAGCGGTAAGGATCCGCGACGACGACGCCGTGATACTCGTCCGTCTGTCCCCCGCGCGGAGCATCCGGGTAATGGAGGGCGGGGGGACCCTCTGCAATCGCAGTGGGTGAAGTCGCCGATGGCGCGGCCACTCGAGTCATCGACTCACCTGGCGCGGGCTGGCGAGCCGGACGACAACCGAACGGCGCCGCAAGCGAGCAGGCCAGGGACAGGACAAGCAGCAAATCGCGGGGCATGACACGGCTGCGACTCTATCAGCCTCCGCACGCAACGCCACGCCGAACCGGGCGTCCCGCTACGCGCGGCGCGTGTCGGCCAGGCGCAGGTCATCGCGTCATCGAGCTCCCTAGGCCCGTGAGCGACGAACGCTAGTCCAGCTTACCGTTGGCTGCGTTCCGGCGCAGGCGCCAGGCATCGACGCTGAAGCGCCCGGGCGAGAGCGTGGTGAGGTGCACGCACACCCCGAACAAGCACAGATTCTTGACTAGGTTCGAACGTTGGAAAACGGTCCACAACCAAGCCGTGTCGGCGGGAATACCAGGCGGAACCTGGAACACTCCGGGCACGTGCACGGTCAAGGTCACGACGAACAGAAACGCGCCGAGCAGCCGCGCGCCAAACTGCATCCGATAACCCGCGAGGATGGACATTCCACCGAGCAGCAGTACGAAGCCGCTGACGCGAGAAGCGAGCATCGGATAGCCGATCCAACTGGGCATGAAATGTTGAATCAGGCGATCGTCCAACAGGTGCTCGCTCCCCAGGCCGAGGAAAATGGAGGAAAACAGCCCGCGAAAGATCAAGTCACGCGTATCGAGGCTCACTCGTCGTTCGAAACCGCGTATCAGCCGGAACATGCGCCCTCAGCGACGGCCGAACTTGGGCAGCGCGGCGTGCACCGCCTGCTGAATATCGCAAAGTCGAATCGCGGTGAATGCTTGACTGGCGCTGCTGATCAGCTCGAAACGAGCGTGAGCAACGCCGCCCTCGGCGCAAATCTCACAGGCCAGGATGTGTACGCTTTGAGCAGCGAGCGCGTTCGTGACCGCGTTGAGCAAACCCTCCGTATCTGGCGCATCGACGAGCAGCGTGCCTTCGTCTCGCTTCCGTCGCTCGAGTTCGAAGTAGACCCGCGTTGCTGGGACCCCAGACGGGGGTGGGCTGCTCGGACGGGACGCGGCGAGCATGTCTTCCGCGACCAGCTCTCCGAGGGTTTGCAAGAACGCGCCGATTTCGACGGCGCCCACACCGGCTTCGCTCCTCGAATGCCGCAACTGGAGGAAGTCGATTGCCTCGGCCCGACCGTCGGCGCGCAGCCTGCGAAACACCCTGGCATTGCGAATGCTCAAGCCATGGACCAAGAGCGCGTCCGTGACGAGAACCAGCAGCCCCGGACGATCCTCCGCCACGATGCAAATCTGCTCGCCGGACGACCCACCGCAAATTTCGGCGTGAACCAGACGCGCACCGCGGCGAACCACTATCTTCTCGTGCTCGGCGACCTCGCTCGGCACGAAGGCGCGGGCGTAGGCCGCCGGCATGGTGCGCAGAAACTCGGCAATTTTCGAATCGGCGGCGGTGCTTGGAATCACGGCTTGAGGTCTCGCCGGAGTCTTTGCTCGGGCCGAGCACGGGAGCAAGGTCGATCGCACACCCCCGCAACAGGTAGATTTTCGCGCATGCCGCAAGGTCCGAAACAATCCACCACCAGCGCGACGTTGGTCGACGGCGCTGGACGGGGCGCGGTCGCTGTGTAAGGTCCGCTGGGCCGTCGCACGAGGACCGGGGATCGAGACCTTGCTCTTCAATACTGGGCGCTTTGCGCTGTTCTTCTTGGTGGTGTTCGTTGCCTATTGGCTGTTGGGCAAGCGCTTTCGCGCGCAGAACGTGCTCTTGGTCCTGGCAAGCTTTTGGTTCTACGCCTGTTGGGACTACCGCTTTTTGGGCTTGCTCTGGTTCTCGATGTTGGTCGACTACGTAGTCGCGCTGCGGATCGAGGCCGAAAGCGACCCGAGGCGAAGAAAGTGGCTGATCACGCTCAGCGTGAGCGTGCAGCTGAGCATCCTGGGGCTGTTCAAGTATCTGAATTTTTTCGTCGACAGCGGCGCTTCGATGCTCGCGCGACTCGGGTTCGGAGTGCAGCCGATTGCGCTCGGAATCGTGCTGCCCGTCGGCATCTCGTTCTACACGTTCCAGACCATGAGCTACACGATCGACGTGTATCGGCGCGTGATCCCGGCCGAGCGCAATTTGCTTTCGTTCGCGACGTTCGTCTCGCTCTTCCCTCAACTCGTGGCAGGGCCCATCGAGCGCGCGCGGCGGATTCTGCCTCAAATCAACGGGCCACGGAGCCTTCCTTCGGAAGCGCTCTACGCGGGGACCTCACTGATCTCGTTCGGCTTGTTCAAGAAAGTGTTCATCGCCGACAACTTGGCGAACGTGGTCGACCAAGCATTTTCCCGGACCGGCACTTTGACCCGCGCCGAGGCCATCTTCGCGCTGTATGCGTTCGCTTTTCAGATTTATGGCGACTTTTCGGGCTACACCGACATCGCGCGCGGCACGGCCCGCTTGCTCGGCTTCGATTTTGCGCTCAACTTCCGGCGCCCGTACTTTGCGCAAAATCCCAGTGACTTCTGGCAACGTTGGCACATCAGCCTGTCGAGCTGGTTGCGTGACTACCTGTACATCCCCCTCGGCGGCAATCAGCGAGGCACGCCACGCACGTTGTTCAATCTGTTCCTGACTATGCTGCTCGGTGGTCTGTGGCACGGCGCATCTTGGACGTTCGTGCTGTGGGGTGCGTACCATGGGCTACTCTTGGTGATTCATCGGCTCTCGAAGCCGCTCCTGACACGAGTTCGACCGAGGAGCCTCATCGGCGGAGGCCTTTGGAGCATCCTGTGCTGCGCGGTGATGTTCCACCTCGTCGTGCTCGGATGGCTACCGTTTCGCGCGCACACCCTGCTCGAGGTCAAACAGGTTCTGGTGAGCATCGGGCAGCACGGCGGTGAATGGGGCGATGCGCTGAACTACGCTCGGTGGTTGGGCGCATGCACCGCGCTGTTGATCGTGCTCGAGCTGGCGGAAGAGCTGCGTCCGAACTTCCTCGAGCGGCGAAGGTTCTGGACGCGCGGGTTGGTCTATGCAGCCGTGTTGCTGTCGCTGTTGATTGCTGGAGCTCCGGGTGGACAAACCTTCATCTACTTCCAGTTTTAGTTGGCGGCGCTTGCCGTTTGGCGCGCTGTTCGCCGTCATGCTGTTGGCGTGTTTGGAACTTGGCGTGCGTGCCTTCTACAAGCCGCCGTACGTCTCGCTCGAGACGTATACGAACAACTACCCTCTCGCTCCCCAGTACGGGTTCGAGGGCTCCCGCGCGTGCTTTCCCGTGCACGAGGAGATCCGCTGCGTAGTCACGCAGGACATGAACATCATCCCTCAGGAATTTCCGCGCCAGAAGCCGCCCAACGAACTGCGCATCATCGTGATCGGCGCTTCGATCTCTTGGGAGGGGCCGCGGCCGGGCAAGAGCCAGGGCAACTATCCGAGTCGCATGTTCCAGCAGCTCGAACGCGCACATCCCGACCGAAATCTGCGGCTGATCAATTTGTCCGTGCCGGGCTTCGGCTCGACACGTCAGCTCGTGCGCTTCCGCGAAGCGCTGGAGTACGACCCGGATCTCTTCATCGTCCACACCCACGATACGAACGAGGTGCGAGAAGACAAACGCCGCAGCTACGTGCGCAACCTGCACTCAGGCATCGCGGGCAAGCTGTTGTACTCTTACGCCGTCGTGGTGCTGAAGAACTGGTGGAACAACGCGCTCCACGTCGCCGCGCCGCCACCAGTAGCGACCGGCAACGACGAAGCCGAGGACGTGGACATTGCCGTCAAGCGTGAGCGCTGGGAAAACGGCCTCGAGCACCATGTCGACACCATGCTCGAGCTGGCCAAGGCGCGCTCGATCCCCGTGATCCTGGTGGGCACGAGCCGCTCCGATACTCGGGATTTGTCGATCAAAAGTGGTCGGACGCTGAACGGCTTTTTCGCCACGCGGGCCAACGGCACGAGTGTCCAGTTTCTCGACGTGCCAGCTCTACTTCGAGAAGCGGTCAAAGCCAGGCCGCGCCGCGTCTTCAAGGACGCGGTCCACTACAACGCCGAGGGAGCCCAGTTGGTTGCCGGCGCGCTCGTTCCCCTGGTCGAAGCAGCCTTGCCCCTTAGGTAGGCCGCCGTCGCGATGCCGGACCGTGCGGCATTCGCAAAGGATGAGCCAAGGGATTCGTGACAAGCCCGTCCCCACTCCACGGAGTGACGCGAGCTGGAATCGCTGGACCGGAGTGTCGGTCTAAAGTAGCGCGACTCCCCTCGAGTCGCGATTGGTTGACGCTAGAGGGTGCGCTTCAGCCAATCTTGTAGGGGCTTCAAGAACGTCTGCTTCCACTTGAACCCGAAGTACGGATCCGCCTCACCGAACTCGGGGTGGTGTTCGATATTCACATGGGCGGCGTGGTCGAACAGCGAAGCGGTGTCGAACATCGCAGGCCCGAAGCCCGTCCCCTCCACGAAGATCAGCAAATCACCGCGAAATGCCCCTACGTTGGCGTAGTGACTATCATCGCGCCCGGCGAGACCACAGGACAAATCGCGAAGCGCCGCGAGCGAGCCATAATTGTCGAATAGCGGCCCGACCAGCTGCAGACGCTGCTCGTCCGTGTACACGAAGCGCTGCGCCGCAAAGTCGACCTTGTTGCGAATGAAGCCCGGCGTGGGTGACAACGCGCCGACGGGGGGCGGCGTACCGAACACGTAGAACATCGATTGCTCGTTGGTGGTACCGGGCGGAAACGCCGCGATCGGCGTGAGCGCCGAGGGCGCGGCGTGCGCCAACTGGAGCACGGCACCGAGCACGGCCGAGCTCGGATCGTACAATGCGCCGCCGGCGATCGCGCTCTCGAGCGAGCTGCAGATGGTATCGTTGTGCGCCCGGATCGTCGGATCTTCGGTGAAGAACGTACCCTCGTACAAGAACACGCCGGCGAACTCGCGCGGCGCGCGGTTGACCGTTGCCAGAGCGGCGTTGGCCCCGGCAGAGAATCCGCCGAGCACGGGCTTTTGCCGCGGATTGAAGGATTTGAGGAGCGACAACGCGAACAGCGCATCCTGCGAGTATGCGTCGAAGTCCCAATGCGCCATGGCGCTACAGTCCGCACCCGATTCACAAGCACCAACCGGCAAGCCAGTGCGCCGCTGATCGACCAGCCAGACATCGTAGCCGGCTTTGGCCAACTCACCCGCCGCCGATTTGCTGTATTCGCCCGTCTCGCTGATTTCGTAGAACGCGCCCGGAAGTAGGAACGGACTCAGGAGTAGTACGGGGCCGGCGCGCCCACCGTGCTTATCACTCACGTGGGTGATGGCGAAGCGATTCAGTTGTTGGTGATCGACTTCGACTTCGTAGACGACGCGCTCGAGCGAAGGGTGTGGGTGCGTGATGTTTGCCGACAGCACATCGTAGGCGCCGAAGGCATTGAGCGAGCAAGCTGCAAGCAGAGCCGCGGATCCAATCATGCCCTCGATATTAAGTGAAGTGAAGCCAACTAGTCCCTAGGCATTTTTCGAATACGGGTGGTCCAATTTGAGACGCACAGTACGAGATTGCAAATCACAACCCCAGAGTATGACATCCACAGACACCGTATTACCGTCAGCCGCGCGCGCGAGAATCGAGCACTTCACGCACGCGACGCGCCAACGACTCGGGCACGATCGGCTTCTGCAAATATGCAATACCGGATTCGAGGATCCCGTGATGAACGATCACGTTCTCGGTGTACCCCGACATGTACAACACCTTCATTGCCGGGCGCATCGAAGCCAAGCGCTCGGCCAGCTCGCGCCCGCTGAGCTGCGGCATCACCACGTCCGTCAGCAGCAAGTGAATCGTGCGTGGGTGGCGCTCGCAGGACAATAATGCCTCGCCCGCGTTGCGCGCCTCGATCACGTGATAGCCATAGCGGCGAAGGATCGCCTGGGCGACGCGCCGTACTTCGTCCTGATCTTCCACGAGCAGGATGGTCTCGGTGCCGTGCAGGGTGGCAGGCTCGACCGGCCGTGCCTGCTCGCTGTCCTCCGCCTCGGTGGCGGGAAAATAGATTTTGAACGTCGAGCCGCCGCCCGGTTCGCTGTACACCCAAATGTGACCGCCGCTCTGCTTGACGATCCCGAACACGGTGGACAATCCGAGACCCGTGCCTTTACCCACGTCCTTGGTGGTGAAGAACGGTTCGAAAATCCGCGCCTGGGTCTGCGCATCCATACCGATTCCGGTGTCACTCACGGCGAGCATCACGTGCGGTCCGCGAGCCACCCCGAAGTGTTCACTGGTGTACGAGTCGTCGAGCTCCACGTCCTTGGTCTCGATCGTCAACTTGCCACCACCCGGCATGGCGTCGCGCGCGTTGATGACCAAGTTCAATAGCACCTGGTCGACCTGGCTTGGGTCGACCTTCACGCGTGAAAGCGAACGCGCGTAGTGCGTCACGATCTCGATATCCTCCCCGAGCAAACGGCGCAGCATCTTTTCCGAATCGACCAGCACTGCGTTCAAGTCGACGACGCGCGGCGCGAGCACTTGCTGACGACTGAAGGCGAGCAATTGCCGCGTTAGATCCGCCGCCTTTTCGCCCGCTTTTCGAATCGACTCGATGTCTCCACGCAAGGGATCGATGGGCTTCAGGTCGCTCAACAGCAGGTCGCTGTAGCTCAGGATCACGGACAGTAGGTTGTTGAAATCGTGCGCCACGCTGCCCGACAAGCGCCCGATAGCCTCCATCTTTTGGGCTTGTCGCAGCTGTTCTTCGCTCTTGCGCAAGGCAGCCTCGGCGCGCTCGCGCTCGGCAAGCTCTTCCCTGACCGAGCGCAGTAGGCGCGCGTTGCTGATCGCCAGCGCGGCGTGGTCAGCCAACGCCTGGGCCAAATCCTGGTCTTCCTCGCCGAAGGGCGGCGAGCTCTCGAGGAAGCGAACCAACGCCAAGAAGCCGAAGGACTCACCGCGTACTCGCAGCGCCACCAAGAGCAAGCTGTGGATGCCGATGGACTCGTAGGCATCCACCACGTTTTGCGTCGCGGTTTGCCTGAGCTGCTCGTAGTCCATCTTGGGGATCAGCAAAGCTTGGCCCGTTTCCAATACCTGTCGCCCCGCCGCGTGCTCGCTCACGTGACGCGCGCCGCTGATGTGGGCGGTGAGTCGATCAATGGTCTCGCGATTCTGCACGCTTTGCTCGAACGGGAGCTCCATCGCCACTGGGAGCAACCAGCCGTCGGGGCCGAGCAAGCGCACCACGCAGCCGTCTTTGACCACTTCGGCCAAAGTCTTGGCCACGACATCGAGCAACTCCTCGTAGTCGGTGGTGGCTTCGGCGAAGCCTCTCAGAGCACTAGAAAGAACGCGCTGGCGATCCTCGAGGAACCGAACGCGGGCTGCAGAATCCACGGCCCGAGCGTAGGGCCCGCGAGTGGCTAAGTCGATCGCTCTCGCGGCCGATGCTTCCCCGCTGGCTTTCTTGCGGCTCAGCTACCCACCAGCAGGGTGTACGTACCAGCGGCATGCGCCTTTTTCGCGCCTCGCTAGCCCGCGCCACGGCCGCGAGCATCGACCGACTGAGCCATTCGAAGCCCAAGTCCAACTTTGGCCCCACCCTGGCGGTTTTCGCCACGAGGCACTGCCCATCTGCCGCGAGGGTGGTAGGCTGCGAGCCGTGGCAACGTCGAAACTCGAGCGCATCATCCAAGCCCGCATGGAGCTGCGCAAACGCTGGGAAGCACGGACCCAGGCAACGCCAGGCATCGCCGATCCGACTCCCCTGGGCACGGGAACGCTCAATCGCCACGGCATGCCGAGGTTGCCCGTCGGGCAAAGCGCGAGCAAGAAATGGCCGGTACTCGACCTGGGGATTTTGCCGGAGGTCACCCGTGAATCGTTTCGGCTGACGATCGACGGCGCGGTCGAAGCACCACTGGAGCTCGGCTTCCGTGAGTTGCTCGAGCTCGAGCAACTGGAGGACGTGAGCGACTTTCATTGCGTGACGACCTGGTCGAAGTTCGATCTGCGGTGGAAGGGTGTGCGCGTCTCGGACTTGCTCGCGCTGGCACGACCGCTCGATACCGCGTGTGCGCTAATGGCACACGCGAGCGACCAATACACCACCAACGTAGTCCTGGAAGAAGCGCTCAAACCGGACGTGCTCCTGGTTTATCAGGTGGACGGCGCGCCGCTGCCGCGCGAGCACGGCGGCCCGGTGCGCATGATCACTCCCCAGCTCTACGCCTGGAAGGGCGCGAAGTGGATCAACCGAATCGAAGTATTGACTGAAAATACGCCCGGTTTTTGGGAACAACGCGGTTACTCGATGACCGCCCACCCATGGCGAGACGACCGCTACGGCTGATTCGTTGCCGGCCCGAGCGCTCGGGTGTCGGCTCGTGCGGTACGCGGAAGATCGCCGGACGTTGCACACAGGAAACCCGACTGTCCTACATTCTCGAGGGATGAACCGCATTTCGCGCACGGCAGGGAGCGCTTTCACGCGTCATGGCGATGCTTGGTCGGAAGCGACGGAGCTCGAGCCGGGGGGCTTTCGGGTGCGACTGGGCGGCCCCTTTCGTGGCGCATGGCTCGCGAATCTGAGCTGTCGTTTGGCCAAGCAGAACGTTTCGATCGATCACGTCCACGCGCGCCTCTCGAGCGACGAGACTTGGATCGCTGAGCTGCATTTGCTCGTGGCTGGGGGTGCCGCGACCGATGGCCCGCTCGCGATCGACTACATTGCCCACGCGGAAGCGAGCGACGCACGAACCGACCCGGTTTTCGTCGTCAATTCCTACCGGTTGCTCGAGTCACGGGACTACGACGGTTCGCTGATGCTTTCGTTCGAGGCACCTGACTCGCTGGGACTGCTGGGTTCGTTGCTCACGCGGCTTTTGCTGCTGGGCTTGGTCCCTGTCGAATTGCACATCGAGACCAGGGGCGGACGCGCCTATGACTCACTTTGGCTGCGCACGACTTCCGGGGGCTGCCCAAGTAGCGATGAGCGAGACGCAGTTACCCAGGTCCTCGAACGGAGCTGCAACACCGAGTAACGAAAGTTGCAACAGCCAAATATCGCGAGCTGATGCAGCCTGGTCGCATCAAATTGAGACTCGGATCAGGCTTGTCCTGAGCCGCGTTCATGGCGAAGCTCTATGGCTAAGGGTCTGGCGGCAAGTGCCGTTGGACGAGTGACGGAGTGGTTCAAGTTGCCGAGCGTGACTCAGTATTCGGCTAGCGGGAGCGGTGCTATTCGGGTGCTCGTCGTCGACGACGATAGTGTGCTCGTACGCGCGTTGCAGCGCGTGCTCGACTTGCAGGGCTTCGAAGTCGACACGGCGCTCGACGGTCGCTCGGCGGTCAATCGGCTCGAAAGCAACGAGTACGACGTGATGCTGCTCGACCTGCGCATGGGCAGCGTCGACGGCATGGAGGTGTATGCCAGCGCGCAACAGGGCAGCCCGCCTGCGACCATCATTCATTCGGCCCACATCGATGTTCGCACCGCGGTCATGGCCACCCGTGCCGGCGTGCAAGACGTGATGCAGAAGCCGGTCCCGGAAGAGGTGCTCACGGCACGCATTCGAGAACTGGCGGCACAACGGCGCGCCGCGCGCGAGCGCAGCGAACCGAACGCCGCGCCATGCGCGCTCGAGGAATCACTCTTGCGCTTGGTCGGCGGCAGCGATAAAGCCCGCGAGCTACGCGATCACGTACGCAGAGTCGCGCAGTTTCGCGACGTGCCCGTCTTGATTCAAGGTCCGACCGGTACCGGCAAAGAGCTGGTGGCCCAGGCGGTACACGCGCTCACTTGTCCCGACGAACCGTTCGTGAGCGTGAATTGCGCCGCGGTACCGGAACAGTTGTTCGAAAGTGAACTCTTCGGGCACGAAGCCGGCGCGTTTACCAGCGCTCGCTCGTCACACGTGGGTTTGTTCGAGGAGGCCGGCCGAGGCACGCTCTTCTTGGACGAGGTGGGCGAGATGCCGCTCGCCTTGCAAGCAAAGCTACTGCGCGTGCTGGAGATCCGCCAATTCCGGCGCGTCGGCGGGACGCGCACGCGCGTGTTCGCCGCGCGCGTCGTCAGCGCGACCAATCGCACGCTCGATTCCTCCCTCGGGGGCTCGATGCGCGCCGACCTCTTCTTCCGACTCGCCGGGTACGCGATCCGCACGCCGCCGTTGAGCGAGCGAATTTCTGACGTCCCCGAGCTCGCGCGTCACTTCTTGGTCGAATTCGGCAAGCGGCATCAGGTCGGCAAGACGAGCCTGAGCCCGGCTGCGCTCGAGGCGCTCCTCGCTTATCATTGGCCGGGCAACGTGCGCGAGCTGCGCGCGGTGGTCGAGAATGCCGCCATCGTCGCGCGCGACGGCCTCGTTCAGCGATCTGACATCGAGCTCGCCTTGCAAGCGCGCGGCAGCGCGGCCGTGTCTTCCGAGTCCTGGCAGGGCCCGAGCGTTGCGCGCGTAACCCTGCCGAACGAGCCGGCCGCTCCCGCGACCGAAAGGAGCACGGGGCAATCGAGCGATCGCCTCACTCGGCCGGCCTCGCTGCCCAGCCTCCAACGTGATTTGATCCTGAGAGCGTTCGAGGACTCGCAACACAATCTATCGCGAGCTGCTTTGGACCTCGGCATTCCGCGATCGACTCTGCGCGCTCGTTTGAAGCGCTATGGCGTGCGTTGAAGGCACCTCGGCGTGAAGTCAAATGGACGGGCGCGCGGCCGGCGGCAAAGAGAACCGAGTGGCAATGAAGCGTTCGAGTTCGATGCGAGCCATCACCAAATTCGTCTCGTCCGGTGAGAACACGAGCAATGCAAAATGCGTTTGACCATTACCGATCGGTCGTATCACGTCGCAATACGTGCTCGTGGAAAGCACCAACTCTTCGATGCCTTCGTTTTCGCTACACAAGGTGAGCGTGTTCAACTGGTAGCGAACGACTAGCGCGGCTGTGCGAGCGAGCTCGATCAGCGGGCAACCGTCCTTGACAGCAGATTGCAACACCGCACCGGTCGCAGTGTCGACCACGGCGATCGCGCTCGCTCCGCTCGGCAAGCCGAGTTCGCGCGCGGCCGGCAAGGACGAACCGTTCGTCGGCGGCAGGGCCGAGTCAGCCGCCAGGCCGCTCGGGCGCCAAGAGACCCGTGGACTGGGGAAGAGCGAACCGTTGACCTCGCTGGGTTGGGGCGCGTCGCGAGCCGCCTCGTCTTGCACACGCATGGCCTCCATCACGATGAAGCCGAGCGATTTTTCGATGACTGGCGGTCCAAACTCGCCGTGGCGAGAGATCATGATGCTCGAATTTGGCCACGCGATGATCGAAATCGCCGCGTCTTCGCCGCGCAGATCCCCGCTGTGCGCGTCGATCAGTTGACCTTTGCGCACCACCAGCACGCCCACCTTGTCCTCGCAACGAATGGTCAAGTTGCACGTTTTGCGCTCCATTTCCATCAGCTGCAGGAAGGAGGCCAAGCTCACGTTCTGCACGTGCCCGCGCACGGATTGGCTGAGCGCCTCCGTCAACCGTGCCAGCGCTTGTTTGGCATCGAGTGGCTTGGTCAAATATTCGATGCCGCCCATCTTCTCCAAACGAGCCGCGGTCTGATCCGTGCCGAAGGCAGACATCGTAAACACGGCGACGTCCGGACAGTTGTTGAGGATCCACGCGACTAGCTCGAAGCCGTCCATCTCCGGCATCTGCAGATCGGTGAGCACCAGGTCCACCCCCTGCTCGGTCATCAATTGCGTGGCCTCCAAGCCGCTGTTGGCCGTGAGCAACGTGTAGTCCGGGCGTAGCCGTGAAAATGCACGCGCCAACGCGCGCGCCTGTACGGCATCGTCATCTACGACGAGGATCCGGGTCATGCGGGGCCTCCGTAGCGCGCGGCGGCGGCGATCACGCCGCTGGACTTGGCCGTAGACTCCAAGCGACTCACCAAGCGTGCCGCTGCCGCGCGTGAGGCGCAAACCCCGACGTACGCCACGTCCTTCGCGCGCCAGGTCACGAGCGCGAGGCGACCGCCCCAGGTGGCCCGCGCCAAAGCGGCCTCGCGGTCGAAGGTGTGCGCGACATCGAACAGCCCGGCGGTCCAGTTGCACACTTCGACCAGGTCGCTCACCGGCAAATCGCAAGCTCGGTCTACCGCGATCACCAGGGCGCCGGACACGGTGTCGCTACGTACGAAGGCCGCCCCGAAGCTGTCAGGCACGAGCGTATTGCCGAGCTCGATCTGCGCGGCGAGCGCCCGGGCCGGGTCGTCGAGCGAGCCGAGCATGGCGAGCACCTCGCAAGGCGAAAAGGAGAACTTGGGATCGTACCCGGTTCGTGTGTGGCTCACGAATGCCTCTGGCGAAAGCCCGCTGCCTGCCAGGTGTGCGATGGCCTCGCCATTGTGTTTGAACAGCGCCACCCGCAGCCCCGCCTCGCTGACTAGCCCGCTCATCACCAATGCTTCACCGATGGGCCGGCCGTCGATCTTGCAACGCCGATAGATCTCCTCGACCGCCTCGCGCGGTAGAGGGGGCGTGCTCTGATTGCGCAGAATGTCGGTCAAACGCAAGCGCATGGAGCGCGCGACGGCCCAACAGATTTTGCGCGACTCCAGCAAGATCAGGCCATTGTCGCCGAATTTGAGCACGCCCGTCGCGCCCTTCGGTAAGTCATCGATGACCGCGAGCAAGCGCAACACCGAGGTAATCAACCCGGGGCTCGCGGGAATGCTCGGCAGCACCCGAGTCGATTCGCGTTCGACGCTCACCCGCCCTCCATACTCACGATGCGTGCCCGTATTGCCGAGAGAACCATGCCGATGCTGCTGGTCGCCGGGCACTCTGCGACCAACGCAACACCGGGCTGACTGGTGAGTGGTTGAATGACGTGCAAACTTCTGTCCGAGAGCAACAAAATCTCACCGAAGGTTGCTTCGCCGGGCTCGCCGCCGAGACGCTCTGCGATGCGAACCAGACAGGTAGGGTCGAGTGTTCCGAACAAGTCTGGCAAGGTCGCAGCCAAACCTTCGAGGCGCTCGCGCACGCCCTCCGACAGGTGCCGGTCGAGCAACGCGCCTGTCTTCATCGAAGCCTGCGCGCACACGAGATCCAGCGGATTGGTCTCCGGCCCGCCGCCGAGCGGTTGACTGAGTGCGCGCATCACGGGAGCCCCTCGCAGCCTGGGAGATAGAGAGAAAAACAGGTACCGCTCTCGTCGTCCGTCAGCTCGAGGACCCCATCGAGGCTTTCGGCTGCTTGTCGTGCGATGGCCAAACCCAACCCCGGGCTGCCCTGCTTGGTGGTGAAGAACGGATCGAAGACGAAGCTGCGCAGATCCGCCGGAATGCCAGGGCCGTCGTCCCAGACGCGGATGCACACGTAAAACGGCGTGCCAACTCGCGGACTCCGTGGACGCGCTGCGGGGAACGCGGTCACGATCACACAACGCGGAGCGCTCGAGGCTTCGACCGAATTGAGCAGTAAATTGACGAATATCTGCTCGATCACGATCGGATTCCCTTTGACCCACTCGGCGCGGGGCGCAAAATCCATGCGGACCCGATGTGCCCCTTCACGGTAGTGCACGCGCAGCGAGCCGAGTGCGCGGTTGAGCGCGTCCCGCAAGAGCACCGGCACGGAAACGCTGGGGCCCAAGTGAGCGTAGTCCAACAAGGCGTCGACGGTGAGTTGCAGGCTGGCACTCGCTTGCGAGAGGTCACGCACCGTCTCCGAGAGTACCGTCGGAGCGATGCTGGTACCACTCACGTTCAGGAAATCTGCGCTGTAAACGACGCTGGCCACCGAACTGCGAATGTCATGGGCGATACTCGCCACCAAACGCTCGGTGGTATCGAGGCGCTGGCGATGAAGGCGCTCGGACAGCGCGATTTGCTTGGCGGAGACCTCGCGCATCAAGAGCACGAACAAGCCGCGCGCCGCATAATAACGGGTAAACCCCAGCACTTCTTGGCGAGCGCCCGGTGGACGCCATTCGACGGCTTCACCATTCGGACGGTGTTCGAGTAGCCGCCAGAGCTCGGGGGGTACGGGCGCGGGGAGCTCGTCGATAATCGCTACTCGTCGCAGCAACGCCAACGCCGGCGCGGTCGCCGCCTGCAACAAACCTGCATCAGTGCACAGCGCAATCGGCGCTTCCACCGTCGCGATGTCGAGGGAGTGAGAAGGCGCGCCCGTCTCCTCGTCTAGCAAGCTGACTTCACCCATCACGCTCCGCGTAGCAAGACGCGCACCACGAGCGCCGGCACTCGGGAGTCGGCGCGACGTCGGTCAATCCTGGGTTTCGGTCAGGCGCTGGCCAAATCGGCCATGTCGGTTTCGAATCCGACACTCTCAGATTGGACAGCGGGTGTCCAAAGTGGCCGGCGCACATTGGAGCCATCGCGATCCAGCGCGTAACTTGGTGTTGGCGCAACCATTGCAGAGCTCATCGACACTCGCACTCGGGCAGCGAGCACGACCGACATCGCGCGCTCGGATGTCAGGCAGAGGGCGTCATTCGAAGGAGGACATCGTGTCAAACATCAAAGAGTCACTGGCCAAGATCATGCAACTCGACGGCGCGCTAGGGGCGTGCATCGTAGACAGCAACAGCGGGATGATGCTGGGCTCCGACGGCAACGGGCCGATCAACTTGGAAGTCGCGGCCGCCGGCAACACCGAAGTCGTGCGGGCCAAGCGCAAGACGATGAAAGCCTTGAACCTCAAGGACACCATCGAAGACATCCTGATTACCCTCCACGGTCAGTACCACCTGATCCGGCCCCTGTCGAGCAACGACGCTCTCTTCATCTACCTGGTGCTGGACAAGACCCGCGGAAACCTGGCGATGTCTCGTCATCAACTCGCGGCAATGGAAAAGCAACTCACTATCTGAAACCGACACGAAAAAAAGGAACCCCATGGCCAGCGAAAAGCAACTCACCGAAGTACTAGAGAAGATTTCGGCCGACACCAATGGTTTCATCGCAGCGTCGCTCGTCGACCTCGACTCCGGAATGACCTTGGCCGTCAAGGCCTCGCGCACGGACTTCGACCTCACGGCGGCCAGCGCGTACAACAGCGAGCTGGTGAAGCAAAAACTCAAGATCATGCGCACGCTGGGACTCACGGGCACGATCGAAGACATGCTCATCACGTTGTCGGATCAGATCCACTTGGTGAAGCTCGTCGGCCCGAACACGTTCTTGTACCTGGCGGTCGACAGAAAGCAGTCGAACTTGGCGATCGTGCGCACCGCGGTCAACAAGCACGCCGCCGCGTTGGTCTGATTCGACGCCATTCGATTCGGGGGTATCGGCCGCGCGCGTTCCGCCATGATGGCGCAGCGAAACGCGCGCGGTTTCTGCTTCCGTTCGGGCATTGGCACTGACGAGGCGCACGAGAGGTGCGATGGCGATCATCGACGATACCAAAGGCGTGCTCGTCGTACGCATCGTGTACGACGGCCCGGCGCTGTCAGGCAAGACCACGAGCCTGCGCGCGCTCGCGAAGGGGGTGTCTAGCAAGGTGGAATGTCCGGCAGAGCTTGCAGGGCGGACGCTATTTTTCGACTGGGTCGACTACGTGGGTGGACTGTTCGATGGTCGGCAGATTCGCTGTCAGATCGTGAGCGTCCCCGGGCAAAAAGAGCTCGCACATCGTCGGCAACTGCTGATCGAGACGGCGGACGCGGTGGTGCTCGTGCTCGACACCCGCCGGCTGGAGTGGGAATTTGGCCTGGGTTGGGTACGGGACACGGTGCCGTTCTGCCGCGGCAAGAGCCCCCCGGTGGGCTTGGTGTTGCAAGCCAACAAACGGGATGCGCCCGACGCCGTGTCGACCGACGAGATCCAGCGCTCGGTGAACCGGATCGCGCCGGTAGCAGTCGTGCAATCGACCGCCACCTCCGGTGAAGGGATCCGCGAAGCGTTCGTGCTCGCCGTGCGTCTCGCGCTCGATCGCGTTCGCGCGCTCGCGGCAGCTGGTCAATTGCATCACGGCAAGCCCGCCGAGGACGACGCGGCGCAACTCTTCGACCACATGCAGTCCGTGGAGCACGCGTCTGCCGATCCGGTCGACGGAAGCCTCGCTCGGTCGGCCCTCACCTCGCTCGAAGCCGAGCTGGAGGCCGAGCTCGAGGTGAGCAAGCGCGAGCTTCGAGCATCGGCTGCGAGCTCCAATCAGGCGGATGAACGGCTGTTCGTGCCGGATCCAATGATGCCCGGCGGCATGATCTGGCCACCGGTGGATGGGCGCGCGCTCCTGCACGAAGTGGCCTCGCTCGAGATTCGCCCCGTGCGCACGGCGCGTGAGGACTGGGCTGGCTCTGGTTCTGGTTTTCGGTTCCACTCGCAGGGCTCTGCGATCTATCCGGATTCGCACAGCGCGCGCAGCGAGCTGCTCGAGTGGGCGCGCTTGCACTCCGCCAACACCGCGCATCTCTCGTCCGGTCGAGCAGTGATCCTCGCGGACGCGGGCCACGGTCGGCTGAGGCTCTGGCAGATAGTACGATCCGAAGCGACCTTGCGCGAGCGTCTGGCCAGCGCGTGTCAGCTGCCCGAGGCAAATCAAGTCGCCGACGAGTTGATCGGCGTCGCGATCCAACTCGCAGTAGCGCGTGAGTCGTTCGAAGACACCACCATCAACCTACCCTGCACGCTCTGGACGGTCGGCTCCGGCCTCTCCTATCGACCGACCTTCGTCGGACTGATGCCGAGCAGGCATAGCCAGCTCGCGAGCGAGCCCCGAGGTCGCGAGCTGCTGCTGCGCGAGCTCTCACCCCAGCTGCGCGAGCTGCGCCGCACCCGCGTCGACTACGCGGACGTCGTCACTCGCGTGGTTTCGCGTGCGGAATATGCCGCACGTGAAGCGCCAGCACGCTGGCTGTCGGAGATCGTGCAAAGCACCTAGCGGCTGCAGCGTCAGCTCGGCGCGCCCTTGTCGGCTTCCGGTAGGTCCGAAGTGCCGAGATAGCGACCTTTCGCGATTTGGCCGGCTAGCTCTTCCGGATCGCTATCCGCGCGGAAACGGACGCTCACCGTGAGTTCGTTGCCGGCTCGGAAAATGCGCAACTCCATGGCGTTCGCCCGGAGTGAACGGGCGGCAAGGTACTCATCGATGCCATACGTGCGGACTCCGTTCACGCTCAGCACGATGTCGCCGTACCGGACGCCCGCCTCCTCGGCAGTGCTGCGAGGTAGGCAGCCAAAGATCGGAATGCCTTGCACCGTGGCCGCGATTTCTTCCAACTGCTTGCGCGAGATCATTTGAATGAAGCTCCTCGACTGACGAACGGAACTTCTTCAAGCCGCGTGCCAAGGCTGACCGCGGGGATTTGCCCAATCATTTCGATGCTTGGTTCCCGAGACACCGAATTTGGCGTGTTTCACGCGTCCCAGCTAGAGACGAAAAGCCGAGACAGCCCACGGCAAGCAGTTCAGCTCACGGGGTGCGTTCGCCAGGGCTTCGCAGGCGCTGCATGAACCACCACAAATGGCCTTCTAGATCGAGTGCGCCGTACGAACGATCGGTCCAGTATTCAGCGCCGTAATCGTTCGTTTCCAGGGCGCGCAGGATCTTGGCCCCCGCCGCGATCGCACGTTGATGGTGTGCGTCGACGTCGTCGACGAACAGAGCGTTCGCTTGGGTGACGAAGCCGACCTCTCGGGGGCTCCGATAGACGGCCTGCCATGGCTCTTTGCCCCCGGTCCCGCTGACCATGACGAGCGCCTCGCCGAAGCACAGCTCGGAGTGGTGGATCACTCCGTTCTCGCCCTCGACCTTGAGGCGTACCTCGAAGCCGAAGGCGCGGCACAGCCAATCGATGGCAGCGCGCGGGTCGTCGTAAAACACGGAAGAGCTCAGACGCGGCCAGCCGGGCGGGGTCGGTTTCATCGCGGTAATCCTCCACGACCGGGATCGCGCGGTACGCGCATTGAGTCAAGCTCGCGTCGGCAATGTGTCTGTTTCAGGCGTGAAGCTCAGGCACTGTTCGCTCTGGATGCTCGCCCGCGCGGAACGGGGCTGCTAGAACCGAGCCTGTGACAGCGAAGCTAGACGATACACTCCCGACCCGCGAACAACTCGTTCACTTGCTGTACGAAGCAGCCGAGCTCGAGCACACCTTGATGTGCACCTACCTGTACGCAGCGTTCAGCTTACGCAGCGGCGAGGCGGAAGGCCTGCGCGCGCGTGAAGCCGCGGCCGTCGCCGGCTGGAGGCGCGTGATTCTCAACGTCGCCGTCGAGGAGATGAGCCACCTGGCAGCGGTTTGGAACATCACGGCTGCATTGGGCGGTGCGCCTCGCTTCGGACGAGGCAACTTCCCCCTCGATCCGGGCAATCTGCCGGCGGGGATCGTGGTCAAACTGGCTCCGTTCAGCGAATCGGTGATTCAACACTTCGTGCATCTCGAACGACCCGCGACATCGAACGAGCCAGACGGCGAGGGCTTCGCTTTGGAGACGAAGTTTCAACGCGGCGTCGACAGCGTGCGGCTCACGCCGATGGCCCTCGACTACGACACCGTGGGCGCGTTCTATGAAACGCTCGGGGCAAAGCTCAGGGCATTCGTCACCCACTTGGGTGAAGATGCCGCCTTCAGCGGCGATCCGCTGCTGCAGCTTTCTCCGGCCGAATTGGCGCTGCCTGGCGCCAAACCGGTGATCTGCATGAAGACGGCGCTTGCTGCGTTCACGACCATCGTCGAACAAGGTGAAGGCGCGCCAGAGCACTCGGTCGGCTCCCACTACCAAAAGTTCTTGGCCATCCGCGATGAGTACTTGGCGCTGAAGGCCGAAAATCCCGATTTCGAGCCCGCGTTTCCAGCCGCCCACAACCCCGTGTTGCGTCCGCCGATGGGCCGCAGCGGTCGAGTTTGGATCGAACACGAGGAAGCTGCGGAAACCGTCGACCTGGCAAACACCGGCTACGCGCTGATGTTGCGGCTTCTAGCCCACTCTTACCTCGTCTCCCGGCCAACACCGGAGAAGAGCTTGGCCGTGGATCTGTCGACGGGGCTCATGCGCGCCGTGACGCTGCTCGCCGAACGCGCTGCTCGCTTGCCCGCCGGGCCATCGAACCCGGGCTGCAACGCTGGTGTCTCGTTCACCGCTCTGCGTGACGCGGCGTCGTTGCCACCGGGGGCGAGCGCCCGGCGCTTCTTCATCGAGCGCTTGGCGGAGATGGCAATCGCAGCCAACGCGCTGGCCGAAAAAGGCGATGCGCGAGTAAAGAGTGCCGCTCGCATCATTGCCGAGCTCAGTGAGCGGGCCGAACGCGGCTTTGCTGCGAGCGCGTCGATCCCGCCCTCCGCGCCGCTGCCGAACACCAAGCCGAGCACGGTATCGCTGCCGCTCGCTCCTCCGACCCCAACGCTGGTCGATGGCGTCGAACACATCGAAGGGCGCGATCTGACGCTGATCTACGAAGGCAAGAAGTGCATTCACTCGCGCTTCTGTGTCACCGGCGCACCGAGCGTGTTCTTGGCCAACGTCGTTGGACCGTGGATTCACCCGGACGCCATGCCGGTCGACTCATTGGTCGAAATCGCGCACGTCTGCCCGTCGGGAGCGATCCGCTATCGACGCAAAGACGGAAAGCCGGAGGAAGCCGCACCACCGGTCAACTTGCTTTCCACGCGCGAGGCCGGACCGTACGCGCTGCGCGGCGAGCTCTCGATCGCGGGCAAGAGCGCGTTCCGCGCGACCCTGTGTCGCTGCGGTGCGTCCAAGAACAAACCGTATTGCGATGGCTCCCATCACGACGTGAATTTCACGGCCACCGGGGAGCCACCCACGGGCCCGGCGGACATGCTCGCGGTTCGGAACGGGCCACTGTCGGTCGAACCACAAACCGACGGACCGCTGCAAGTTCGAGGCAATCTGGAGATCATCAGCGGGACTGGGCGCGTCGTGGCGCGCGTTCAGCAAGCGCGTCTGTGCCGTTGTGGAGGCAGCGCGAACAAGCCCTACTGTGACGGAACCCACGCGAGAATCGGGTTTACTTCCGGCTGACAGCGAGCCGAAGAAATTCTGATCCACGAGCCGCGCTCTCCGGTGTACCTTCCGAGCCGTGAAACCCAGCCCCCTTGTCGAACACGATCACGTTGACGGCCCGGCGGACGCGCCGATCACTCTCATCGAATACGGCGACTACGAATGCCCGTATTGCGTGAAGGCGTTTCCTGTCATCGAGCAAGTGCGCCAACGGTTCGCTGGCAAGCTACGCTTCGTCTTTCGCCACATCCCGAAGTCGGGGCAGGCGTTCGACAAGCAAGCGGCGGAGGCGTCCGAATTCGCCGCCGCGCAGGGCAAATTTTGGCCCATGCACGCGCAGCTGTTCGCCCTCGACGGCCGTCATGATCTGGAGCAGCTGGTGGGCGCAGCGACCGCCGTCGGCTTGGATGCTACCGAGTTCCGAGAGGCGCTCGTCGAGCGTCGCTTCGCCGAGCGCGTCCGCGAACTCAGCGTGGCCGCCGTGCACAGCGGGATCATCGGCACACCAACCCTCTTCATCAACGGCGTGCGCTACGAAAACCGCATCGAAGCGCCTTTGTTGACGGCTGCAATCGAGCGCGCACTGGGCGAAAGCCGCTAACCCCGAGCCGCGCCATGTTCGAAGCAGCTTCGGTCATCCCGGTCGACACGCACTCGGAGTGGCTCGAGGCAGACGGCTTGGGTGGCTTCGCTTCCGGCACGACGGCGGGCATCGCGACGCGCCGCTACCACGCGCTGCTGTTGTCCGCGCAGAACCCGCCGTCGAGTCGCTTCGTCCTGCTCAACGGCTTTCGTGCCTGGCTCGAGACGCCCGAGGGCGCGGTACAACTCACTCGCCATCATTTCGCGCCAAACGTGCTGAGCGAGGCACACGCGCGCATCGAGCGATTCAGCTCCGAACCCTGGCCCACCCTGTCGTACGTCACGCACGCGGGCTTGGTGGTCGTGCAGGAGATCTTCGTGCTGCGCGGGAGCCCGACGGTGCTGGTGAGCTTCCACCTGCAGGGGAACGCCAGCGGAGTGAAGTTGTGCCTGCGCCCGTTCCTTTCGGGTCGGGACTTTCACGCCCTGCAACGCGAGAACACGGCGTTTCGTTTCGCACCCGAGCAACACGGCTCGCGTCTCCGCTTCTCGCCGTATCCAGGAGTGCCGCCGTTCGACATGCTGAGCAACGGTGCGTACACCCACGCACCGGAGTGGTATCGAAATTTCCGCTACGCTGAAGAGGCCGAGCGCGGGCTCGATTGCGACGAAGATCTGGCGGCGCCCGGCGTGCTCAGTTTCGATCTGTCGGCGGGTCCTGCAATCTGGATCTCGAGCGCGACCACACCCGGTGAAGCGCTCCCCGAGGGTGTCACCGCAGAGAGCTTCCTCGCCAGTTCCCGTCGCCGCGAGCTCGCTCGGCGCAATGCATTCGACGACGCATTGGAAAAGGCGGCCGATAGCTATCTGGTCGCCCGCGGCAGCGGCCGCACCGTCATCGCCGGTTACCCCTGGTTCTGTGATTGGGGCCGAGACACGTTCATCGCGTTGCGCGGCCTATGCTTCGCGACGCGGCGTTTTGCCGAGGCTCGCGACATCTTGGTGGAGTGGTCGCAAGTCGTCTCCGAAGGCATGTTACCGAATCTGTTCCCCGACAACGGCGGCAAGCCCGAATACAACTCGGTGGATGCCTCACTCTGGTACGTGCTCGCGGCAAGTGAGCTGCTGGAACATCCCGAAGGCTCGAACTTTCTTTCGGCCGCAGATCGACAAAGCTTGAAGGATGCGATCTTGGCAATCGTGTCCGGCTACGCGCGCGGCACCCGCTACCGCATCCACCGTGACGCGGACGGACTGCTCGCTTGTGGCGAACCAGGCACCCAGCTCACTTGGATGGATGCCAAGGTCGGCGGCCATGTCGTCACTCCCCGTTGCGGAAAGCCCGTAGAGATCCAGGCGCTTTGGCTCAACGCATTGACGGCTGCCGCGCGTTTCACGGCAGAATTCGCCGGCTTTCTGGAGGCCGCACGCGCCTCGTTCGAGTCGAAGTTCTGGAACGAGGCCAGCGGCGCCTTGTATGACGTCGTTGACGTCGATCATCAGCCGGGTCGGCTGGACGCTTCGCTCCGCCCCAATCAAATCTTCGCTGCGGGCGGCCTGCCCGTGACTCTACTCTCGAAAGAACGCGCGCGCCGCGTCATCGACAGCGTCGAACAGCAGCTGTTGACACCGCTCGGCCTGCGCTCGCTCGCGCCCACGGATCGCGCCTACGTGCCGCGTTACGAAGGCAATGTTTGGCACCGCGATACCGCCTATCACCAAGGCACCGTCTGGCCTTGGCTGCTCGGGCCGTTCGTGGAGGCTTGGCTCAAAAGCCGCGACCAGACGGCCGCCGCCAAGCTCGAAGCGGAACAAAGATTCATCGCGCCCTTGCGCGCGCACCTGAACCGCGCCGGCATCGGCCACGTGTCAGAGATCGCTGACGCCGAAGCCCCCTACACACCGCGCGGTTGCCCATTCCAAGCTTGGTCCGTCTCGGAGCTGCTGCGCATCTCGACGCTAACACGCCGCGACTCCTGAGAGTGGGGCGCTCGCAATCCAGCAGCGCACCTCCCAGCCCCGATGGTTCCCGCCGCTCATCGGCCTGAGCCGAGCCGGAAATGTGTCGCCCCTTTTTACGCCGCGCGATGCGTGTCGAGATAATCCGCAGAACCAGGCCGCGATGAGATCCGTGCGCGGAGTTTGCGCTTGGCTCGCTCCTCCAACTGACGGGCGCGTTCGCGCGAGATCCCGAGGTTGCGACCGATATCGGCCAAGGACAACTCGGCCTCGCGATCGGCGAGCATTCGCTGTTCGACGATGTAGCGTTCGCGCGAGTCGAGGATGGTGAGCGCGTCGCGCACGGCTTCGAGCGCAATTCCGCCGAATTCACAAGCCAGCGCGAGCTGCTCTTGATCGAGGTCCGGGCTCGGCAGAGCATTGACCATGGACAGAGAGCCGTCTTGGAAAACCTCTGCGTCCAGCGAGCAGTCTCGTTGATCGACCCGTTGCAATAATGAACTCAAGCGCTGCTCCGAGATACCGAGGCGCTCGGAGAGGATGGTGCGAGCCTCCGCGCCATCACCGATCAAGCTGCTCAACTTCGCGCGTTCGCGGCGCAGCTTGAAGAACAAGCGCGAGCGCGGCAGGCCCGAGCCCACGATGCTCCAGGAGCGAAGGACGTGTTGCAAGATACAAGCACGCACCCAGTAGCTCGCATAGGTGATGAACAGCGTTCCCCGAGCGCCGTCGAACTTGTTCAGCGCCCGCACCACGCCGAAATTGCCCTCGGAGATCAGCTCTGCTAGCGGCACGCCGTAGCGCTGGTAGCGCCGCGCGATCGTCACGACGTGCCGCAGCGAGGAGCGAACCAGTGCGTCACGGGCACTCTCGTCTTGGTCGAGCCGCCAGCGCCGGATGAGCATCAGCTCTTCTTCACGCGAGACGGCAGCGTAGCCCTGAACCGTGGTTAGATAATTGGAGCAGGTGGTGTTCGCTGAGATCATGATTTGCTCTTTCGTTTGCGACACCAGACGTCATGTGCAGAAACCGTGCCGTGCGTTGCGGGCCGCTCGAGCCGCTTGGAAGTGGTTTGGAAGCGGACAGGCGTATCCAATTTGCGTCGCCCAGGGGTGGGAGAGCGGACATGTGTCCGCCTTTACCCGGACGCCGCGGACGGTGACCGCCGGCGGACACGACCGTGAAGCCGTCGGAAGTGGCCGATCGTGAGCAGGCGGCGAAGGCGACGGAGCTCGTACGGCTGAGCACTCATCGCGTTTCGCCCTCGAAAGGACTGCTTCTGCGATTCGTCGCGGAGCACCGCCGCTGCGCGAACAGGGTACTGTGTTTGCGCAGTATCTTTCGATCGACGAGGACCCTCGTCGGGAACGTCCGAGCGAATCGAAGTGGAGGAGGGAGCGCCTCGAGGAGCCGCCACCCAGACCCCCGCAGGCCCCCCCGTTCAGGGCCTTCCTGGCTGCTCCGGACGCTCGACCCCGACCAGGCGATAGCCCCCAGCCGAACCGAGATCGTACAGGTGGGCGCGCAACGGACCTCGCGCGTAGCCGTTGTCGAGGTCCACGATCACGTAACGGCGAGGGTCGTCCGGAGCCACGCTGGCGGGCAGCGCGGCGTGCGGCAGCTCCACGCAAACACGCGGAGTCGCATCACTCACTAGGCGCAACGCGCGCGTGGGCTCGTAGTCGGCCCCGCGATACGCGCGCGCGCGAAACGACGTCGGTTCGTTCGGAACGACGCCGGTCAGACGCGCGAGATCGACGCCGCACAGCCCCTGGGGGGTCGCCTGTACCTCGCCGATCGGCGACAAGCGCGACAAGTAGCGACGCAGAATCGACATTCGCCGGGCGATCAGCGTCTCGGCCAGGTAGCGCTCGTTGTCGGGCTCGTATTTGCCCACGGCGACCGCCGCGCGCACCAAACCTTCGTCGAAGCGCGCCAGAATGCGCGCCATCCAAGCACCGTCGCTCTCCGTCATACGTCCGAAGGCCGGATTTGGATATTCACCGCGCCACAGCTCGGGATCGAAATCGCGAGCGCTGAAGTAGCCGAACATGGCGCCTCTTCGCGCGCGTTCCCAGGGTCGTTCGATTGTCCCCAGCGTCAGAAAGTCCTCGGTCAAATAGGGAATGTCCAACGCGTAGGCGTGGTTGAGCCGGCGTGAGATGCGGTCGTCGGTCCAAACGCTGCCGAAACAATCCCCGAGATCGATGATGTAGTGCCGAACGTAGCCTGGGCCTTTTTTGTTCTTCGCATCGAGCGGCAGAAATACGTCCATCGTATTCTGTTCGCGCGAGTCGAAATGCGCGAGCCACGCGGCAATCAGCCGCGCCCCGCGCAACTCTCGCCGATCCTCATGGGGAATGACGTCGTTCGGATCATCAGCGCGAAGCCCGTCGTACTTGTAGGGACCGATCGGTTTGCCCGGCAACCATTGAGAGGCCACCATGCGCACGAGGCCATTCCGATGCGAAGCGTGCGCCAGGAGGTCTTTCAGCCGCTCTTCGTCGAACGGTTTGGTGACGCCCTCGTTGTTGGTCACGGTGAGGCCCGGCTTGAGCTTCAGGAGTGACGGGCGGAAATAGACGACCGAGTCACACGGCGCGTAGTAGCCGAGCGCGTGATACACGCGCGACGCGATCGAGGTGGCACCGGTCGCGCGCTCGGGTTCGTCGCTCGGATCGCTCTTGAGCATGAACTTGCCGAGGCCCGGCACGTTGATGCGAAAGCCGGGGTTGGCGCCGTTGTCTTTCCCCTTGTCGATGAGCCACGTGCCATCGGGCGCACTCGGATCCAGCTCGTGCTCGGCACAAGCGCCACGCGCGACGTCTGCCGGGGTGAGCGTTTGACTGCCCAGGCGATTTTCGAACCAGCTCGAGTCGGGAACTTCGTCGAGCGCGTTGACGTTGACCGCTCGCCCGGCGGGGTCCACCGCGAAAAATCGCGAAATCGGCCGAAAAATCGTCTGATTGGCGCCATCCCAAGCGAACGGGGAAAAGTATTCTTCCGGCGCTTTGACGACCGGCACCTGATCGGGATCGCGCCGCAGGGGCTCACGGAGCGGAAAGCGTGCGGGGCTCGCACAGCTCCAGGCTCCCCAGAGCAGCAAAGCGCACACCATGCGGCTGGACTCAAAAGCCACTGCGAGCTCCTGCGACGACGCGAATCGAATTGAGATCGGCGCCGCTGTTGAAGGTTTCAGTACCAAAGCCAACCAAGAGCTGAAACACGCTGTCGCGCGAGCCGCGGCTCTCCATGCCAATCGCTCCCGAGAAGCGTGATTCCCCCCAGCTGATGCCTTTCAGGTGTTCACCGTACACGTTGCCGACCGCTGCTTGCAGGGAGCCGTCGAGCCAAATCCAAATCGGCCACGAGTAGCGCAAGGTGGCCGCGGCTCCGCTTCGTCCGCGCACGCGTCCGTCGCGGAAGCCCGGCAAACGATCGTTACCACCGGCGGTGACTAGCTCCGTGAAGGGAACGGGTTGTCCCCCCAGTGGGTCGGCCATCTCGACCCCAGCCGACAAGCTCAAGATTCTGCCGCGATTGTCCAAGTCGAGGAAGCCCCCCAAACTCGCGCCGTAACGCAGCCACCCCGCGGCGCGTGACTGCGTGGGGTCGAGGCCGTGCTCACCACGCAGCACGAGGCGCCCGCCACTTTCCGAACCGTCCTCGTCGCGGCGCGTATCGAGCGTGAGAATGCTGCGCTGAAAGCCGGCGCGGTAGCCGTCCGTGTAGCCGTCCGGCAGGGGGAAGACACCATTGTCGACTTGTTGAGTCAGTGACGGGTCATCACCGAAATTACCCGGATAGAAGCTCGCGCCGCGATAGCCGAGGCTGGTCTCGATCGAGCTGGAGCGCCAGAATCCCGCCCGCAACGTCGCGTGCAAATCAGCCGTATCCGCGCCATAGCGACTGCGATCGGCCTCCCGCGTGTCCGGACCGATGCCGTAGTACGCGTAGTCGGGGCGGTGGATCAAGGAGCCGTTGATCGACAAGAGCGTCTTCGGCGTCAGTTGAAAGCGCTCGGATACGGCACCGCTCAGCCAATGCGAACCCGCGGTCGACCCGCGCAAGCGCAAGGAATGCCCCTTGAAGCCTGCGTCGTCCCAAAACGCATACAGCCCGACGCTGGGATAAAAGCCGAAATCGACGAATGCGACTGGCACGATGCCCCCCTTGTGATCGGGGCCAAAGGCGAAGAAGTCGTACAACGCAGCAGGCAGCTCGGCGCGTTCGGCGGCAGTGATCGCGTAGCCCAAGGGGCGGCGCACCACGTACTCGGTCACTAGATAGACCGGGAACAAGAGAACGCGTGGGACCCAGAGCAGCGCCTGACCCGGCGTCGTCGGCTGCCCCTTCCCGGCTCGCCCGTCATAATCCGGCAGAGCCCGGTGAGACTCAGACTCGGCTGAAGCGGTCAGCGGACTCAAAAGCACGATCAGCGCCAGTAGCGCGCGCAGGGCCGGCAGGAGCCAGCGCCCTCGCTGGCGTTGGGTGAACTCTGGACGCGTGATGAACTTTGGGCGACGAGCGGTCCGGAGCGAGGAGAACGCTGTTCTTGCAAGCATGACGGAAGCGAGAACCCGAGCTACCACGGCGAGGGCGGCGACACACCGCGCAATGCGAGCGCGCTCCGCGGCTTCTGTCGTTCCGGCGAGCCGCCCATGGCGAACGTTCGCGCTAGAAACAGGCTTGATACCGCAGGAAGATGCGCGCTCAGTCTGGATCGGTCGCCAGGCTGGGCTCCGGCAGATCCGCGCGAAACGAACGCCGGAGCTCGCCCAAAAGGTCGACGTTCGGCAGCTTCTCGGCCAAGTCACGCGGTCCTGCGTGAGCGGCAAGAGCCGCGATCAGCGGCGTGCGAACGGTTTCGGGCAGCAAGCTCTCCAGATATTCGAGCGCCGTTCCACGTAGTTTGGGATCGGGGCTCAGCACGCCCTGACGCGCGAGCTCGAGCGAACCGCGATGCAGGGCGAGCGAGAGTAGCGCGAACACATGATCGATCGACGCGCGATCGAGCGGGCCGTGTGCCACCTCGTTCAATACCAGGGCATACACTTGCTCAGGTTCAGGCGAGAGCGCGCGATCTTCACGCGTGATCTCAGCGAGCGCCAACGCGGCCCGATAGCGCACTTCGATGCCCGTGCAGGAGAGAGCCCCCATGAGCGAATGAACCGCGCGCGCTCCGCGTGCGGTGCGCAGCACGTGCGGGATTCGCCGCCTGACCATGATCGGCAACGTCGTCGAGTGCATGGCCTCGGTCAGCACTCCGAATACGGAGCTACCCATCGCGCGCAAGGCCTCGACCGCGGGCTTGGCCAAGGCTTCTTGCCCCAAGTGGGGGATGACGAACGCGGCCAAGCGAGGGTCCAGCGGCGGACCGCTCAACAGCGCGCGGATCGCCTTCGAATCTCGGCCAAGTAGCACGCGGAGCGCGGAGACGAGCTGTTCGACCGGCTCCGGCGCCACGGGCGGCGACGGCGGTACGGGCGGTGTCGACGCTCGGAGTTCCACTTTCGCTCGGCGGAGCTCGGCGATCTGGGCGATCAAGCGCTCGCGATCGGCGTCCAGGGTCGTGCCCAAGGTCAGTAAGCGCCGCGCGTCGTCCGGCTCCGGAAGGTCGTCGTTCGAAGTGCCGGCGCGCAAGCTCGCTTCGAGCTCGGTGACATAGCCGCGCTGCGCGCGGAGCGAGAGCAACACCGCGAGCGCCGACGACAATACGACCAGCGCGGACGGCGCGCGCTGTAAGAACAAGGGAGCGGCGCTGAGCAAGCCCAAGATCAAGAGGCTCGCCAAGGTCTCCCCACCCTTGTCGAACACGACGTCGATCAAGGCCTTGCTGCGGCGCTTACTGGCGGCGGCCACCGGCGTAAATAGCGGTTCGAATGCGGTGCGATACAGCGACGGCCCGAGCGCCAAGTCGCTGCCACGCATCGCACCGACGGTGACCAACGAAGGCGCGAGCGCCGAAACGCCGCCGAGCAGGATGCTGAACAGCGGGGGTACCGAAAGCGTGCGCCCCACTCCGATCAAATCCAGCAAGCGACGCGAGACGAAGACCTGAATCAAGAAGCTCGCCAGCGCCGCCACCGTGTAAAACACGGCGAAAAAACGCACCAGCGACTCCAAATTCGTGTACCGCGCCGCAGCCGCTTGCTTCAGCGCAAAATCCCCGAACGCAGATACCGCCGCGGTGCAGGCCACCAGCAGGGCCAGCGTGCGCAAATACCCGGTCAGCCGCTCACGTCCCTTCGGACCTTCGAGCACTGGCTTGGCCGCAGGCAAGAAGTTACCCAACCGCTGCATGAACGCGGCCGCGCACAAGGCGATCGCGCCCAACAAGAGCAGGCTGGTGCGCGCCGACAGGGCGTGCGCCACGCGCTCCATCATCAAGCCGCCCGCCAAGCCGCCGAGCGTGCAAAACCCGCCGATACGCCCGACGATCGCCTTGAGCGTGTATGGATCGAACGTCTCGTTGACGATCGACCAAAATGCGCTGACCAACAGCGCACCGCCAATCGAGACGTGCAAATACACCGCGATAGCGACCGCGCGTGGAAAAGTCGGGAGCAGCCACCATTCGCTGACCGAGCCACACGCGCTGAGCAAAAACAGAATTGGCGTCAGACGGCCGGGACCGAAGCGTGTCATCCAATGCGCCACCGTGAGCGCCATCGGGATCGCAAACACGGCCGCGCCGAGCATGGCCTTGGGCAGCTCCGCCACCGGGAAAGTCGCGAGAAACAGACCCTCGCGCAACGAGCGGGCCGCCACATGATGCGCCAACGCCAGCGCGGCCGCCGCCATCGCCAAATGAGAAGCGTGCCTATCGGCCGCGGGTGCTCGCATCGCAGCCCGCGACCGTAGCACGGCCTCGGCGGAAGACCGGTAGCGCTACTTGCCCGGTTTGGAGCAAACCGCGGCCGGAGCGCGGGCCACCGAGCTCCGAGCAGCGCTGAGGCGGAATTACTCCTTCTCTACGAAAGCGCGCTCAATCGTGTAGTGGCCCTGCTCGTGGCTCTTGCCTTCGTGAAATCCGCGGGCTTTGAGGATGGCCACGAGCTCGTCGAGCATGCCCTGATTGCCGCAGATCATCACGCGGTCGAATTCAGGATTGAGGTCCGGCATACCGATGTCGCTCGTGAGCTTACCCGACTCGAGCAGATCGGTGAGCCGGCCGCGGTTGACGTACGGTTCGCGCGTCACCGTCGGGTAGTAGATGAGCTGGTTTTTGACCTGTTCGCCGAGGTACTCGTGCTGTGGCAAGTCGTTCCTGATGTATTCGGAGTAGCCGAGCTCGCTCGTGATCCGCACGCCGTGCGCCAAGACCACGTGTTCGAACTGCTCGTAAATTTCCGGATCGCGAATCAAGCTCATGAACGGGGCGAGCCCAGTGCCGGTGCTGAGCATGTACAGCCGCTTGCCGGGGAGCAGATGGCTCGCCACCAGGGTACCAGTGGGCTTCTTGCCAACGAGCACCTGGTCGCCCGGTTTGAGGTGCTGCAAACGTGACGTCAGCGGACCATCAGGCACCTTGATGCTGTAAAATTCGAGGTGCTCCTCGTAGTTCGGGCTGGCGACACTGTAGGCACGCAACAGCGGCTTTCCTTCGACCTCCAGCCCGATCATCAGAAAGTGTCCGTTTTTAAAGCGAAGACCGCCGTTGCGGGTGGTCTTGAAGCTGAACAGACTGTCGTTCCAGTGGTGGACTTCGAGGACGGTCTCCGGGGTGAGGTTGCTTTGCGTAGCGCTCATGTGCGTGTATTTAACGCGCCCTCGCTAATCGGCAAACCGGGATATTCCGGATATGCTATTCGGTTACACCGATATGCGGTACACCCTACGCCAGCTCGAGGTTTTCCTCGCGGTCGCCGAGCAGGAAAGCGTGAGCCGCGCCGCAGAGGCGCTTTCCATGTCGCAATCGGCGGTCAGCGGCGCACTCGCCGACTTGGAACGGCAGTTCGACATCCAGCTCTTCGAGCGTTTGGGCAAGCGCCTGCAGCTGAGCAGCCTGGGCCGCTCGCTCCGCGCCCGGGCCGAAGCCCTGCAGCAACAAGCGCGCGAGTTCGAGAACGAGCTGGCAAGTCACGACATGGTCGGTCAATTGCGCGTTGGAGCGACCCTGAGCATCGGCAATCATCTGATGGTGCCCGAGATCGCGCGCTTCATGCGCGTTCATCCGAGCGCGCGTGTCACCTTGGACGTCGCCAACACCGCTGAGATCGCGCGCAAGGTGCTCAACTTCGAAATCGACATCGGCTTCGTGGAAGGCGAGCTACAAGAGCCCGAACTGCGGGTCACGCGTTGGCGCCCGGACGAGCTCGTGGTGTTCTGCGCGCCGCAGCACCCCTTCGCCAAGCAGAGTGCGCTCGACGACGCCGATCTGGTGCAAGCCTCCTGGATCGTACGCGAGCCCGGTTCGGGCACGCGCCAAGCCTTCGAGCATGCCATGCACGGCATCATGCCCGATCTGAAAATCGTGCTCGAGCTGCAGCACACCGAGGCGATCAAGAGCGCAGTCGAAGCAGGGCTGGGCGTCGGTTGCGTGTCGCGGGTGGCGCTCGCAGAGGCCTTTCGCTACGGCACGCTCGTCCCCTGCCAAGTGCCGCATCGCGACTTTCATCGCTGGTTTTACGCGGTCTTGCACGAGCGCAAGTATCAGAGCGCAGCCGTGGTCGGATTCTTGGAGCAGATCCGCGGCATGCCGCAAGCGCAGAGCGCGTCCTGAGCTCGCGCAGCACGGTCCTCACGCTTGCGGGGGTCGCGGCCGAGCTGCTGGCTCCTCGTCGAACTGCGGGATCGCGTCGGTGATCGGGTGCCATGGCGCCTTCGAGGCGACGTGCACGTGAAATGCGACCTTCAACTCCGGAGCGCGATCGAGCGTTCCCGATGCCAAATGCATCAAGCCTGGACGCTTACTGGTGAGGTTTCCCATCGCTGCGCCGCAAGTGTCACAGAATAAACGCTGCGCGTGATCGGACGACGAGAACTGCCGCAGCCTCTCCTCACCGCTCAGCCAACGAAATTGCTCGAGCGGCACCAGGACCCAGGTGGCAACCGCAGCGCCCGTCGCCTTGCGACAGCGTGAGCAATGGCAATTGACCACCACGGTTGGCTCGCCTTCGAACTCATAGCTGACCGCCCCGCACAAGCACGACCCCGTATTGGACATGCGCTCGACGCTAGCGCGGCCGCGTTCTCGGCGCAAACCACACTTGCATTATGATAGTGACTGACTTAGGACCCAGCCATGCAAAGGAAGAGCTTCGCAGACGTGGAATGCAACATCGCCCGCTCGGTCGAAGAAGTGGGGGACGGTTGGAGCTTGATGATCTTGCGCAACGCGCTGCTCGGCGCGAGGCGCTTTCAGGACTTCGCGGCGCAGCTCGACGTTCCGCCGACCACGCTGGCGCGGCGGCTCTCGGCCCTGACCGCGCGCGGCTTCTTCGTGCGCCGTGAATATGCCGCGCACCCGCCACGTGAAGAATACGAGCTCACCGCCAAAGGTTTGGACTTCCTGCCAGTACTTCTTGCTCTGGCGGCCTGGGGCGAGCGCTGGTTGTCCCCCGGCGGCGCACCGCTCGAACTCATTCACCCCGAAACCGGCGCTGCGATTCGCCCTTCACTGGTCGACGCGTGCACTGGTAAGGAGCTGTTGCCCGGGCAAGTGGGCGTGCAAGCGGGACCTGGGGCATCTCCCAAGCTGCGACGTGCCATGAAGACATTGCGTCCCGTCTTCGGCGCGGTGAATGAACGAGGTGCGCTGTGAGGCGGGTCGTCGTCACCGGGCTCGGCATGGTGTCCCCGCTCGGCTTGGGCGCGGAACATGGATTTTCCCAGCTCATCGCGGGTCGCTCCGGCGTCCGCCGTTTGGAGCATTTCGACGTCGCTGATCTGCCCACGAAGATCGCCGGGCAAGTCCCGCGCGGCAGCGAACCCCACCAATACGACCCGCTGCGTGTGGCCAACGCCAAGGAACTGCGGCGCTACGACGAGTTCATTCTATTCGCGTTGGCCGCGGCGGACGAAGCCATCGCGGACGCGGGCTGGAAGTCCGACTCGGATGAAGCGAGCGAGCGCGCGGGCGTGCTGATCGGCTCGGGCATCGGCGGACTTCCGAGCATCGCCGAAAACGCGGTCAAGCTCGAGAAAGAGGGGCCGCGCCGCATCTCGCCCTATTTCATTCCTGGTAGCTTGATCAACGAAGCCTCTGGCGTGGTGTCGATTCGCCATGGTCTACGCGGGCCAAACCACGCCGTCGTGACCGCTTGTGCGACCGGCGCGCACGCGCTGGGCGACGCCGGTCGCCTGATCGCGCTGGGCGACGCGGACATGATGCTCGCGGCCGGCGCGGAGGCAGCCACGTGTCGGCTCACCCTCGCTGGCTTTGCGATCATGCGTGCCATCTCCACCGGTTTCAACGATCGCCCCTTGGAGGCTTCGCGACCGTGGGATCGAGAGCGCGACGGCTTCGTGATCGGTGAAGGCGCGGGCGCGGTGGTGCTCGAAGAGCTGGAGCATGCCAAACGCCGTGGCGCGCGGATTTACGCCGAGCTCGTTGGCTATGGTCTCTCGGGCGATGCGCATCACTTGAGCGCGCCCGACCCACGCGGAGACGGCGCGCGCCGCGCCATGAGCGCAGCGCTGAAACGCGCACAGCTAAACCCCGATCAAATCGACTACATCAACGCCCATGCCACCTCCACCCCCGTGGGTGATCCGGTAGAGATCGTAGCCATCAAGACGCTGTTCGGAGCGCATGCGCGAAAGCTCGCCATCTCGTCCACCAAGTCGGCCACTGGCCATCTGCTCGGTGCGGCGGGCGCGGTCGAAGCCATCTTCACCCTGCTCGCCCTGCGCGACGGAGTACTCCCGCCCACGCTCAACTTACACGACCCGGATCCGGAGTGCGATTTGGACTTGGTGCCGCTCGAAGCGCGCCAGAAAAAACTCCGCTACGCGCTCTCGAACTCTTTCGGCTTCGGTGGCACGAACGCGGCCCTGATCTTCGGCCCGCCCCCCTGAGAGCTCGCCGCGCGCTGTTCGCCTCGACCGCGATCATCGACCGACGTCGCCCATTCGCGCCTCCCCTACAGACGTGGGTCCCTGTCGTTCGAATGTACTTTGCAAACACAGTACCTTTTATTTTGCGCGCTGGCGGTGTTCCGCGACAAAGCGCGGGAGCAGTTTATCTTCAGCGAACTCGGCGCGTGGCGCCCGCTACGGGCGTGACGGGGTGGGCTAGCGGTTGCGCGGGCTGCGGCCGCGTGCATTCGCTCGTTCCCCCGCGCCGACTGCGCGAATCCAATACTTCGCGGTCGGGGCCCGCGCGCTGGGATTTCCGCCATTTTCTGTAAGGTGCGACAAGCGCCCAGAGCCACCGCCGACGTAGGGCGAGTACGCAGGCAGGCCGAGAAGCGCAGACACCCTGATACTCAAAATCTGCAGCACTCGAGCGCAAAGTAGCGGACATCGACCAGCAATCTGGGTTGAATGACGATCCAAGAAGCTCGGCGGTACACCCCATGGATGACGATCGCAGCTGGCTCAAAAATCCGACCCTCCCTCGCCCACCGGCCGTGCCGCACTTTTCGGCGGCTGAGTTGGATTTGGTAGAAGACGAGCGCCCGTCGATCGTACGCGCCACGGCTCGCAAAGAGCGTGGCTCGCGTGCTCAAAGCCGACGTCGAGCAAGCGGGACCAGTCGCACTCGCTCATTCACTCCCGAGAGTGAAGACGTCCAATCTCGACGCATCGCCTGAGTGCGCACGTCTCGACGCTGCCGAGCGACGGCTCGGGGCGTGAGTTAGAAGACGTAGCGCGCCCCTGCGCTGCCCATGCCCACGACCGGGGTCCAAGGGCTGACTTTGGGGTGCTCCGTGCTGGCTTTGGGCGTCGTAAGCAAGAGACCGAGCCACGTGCCGATCCCCGCGCCGCCCACCACGAAGCCAGCGGCAGAGATCGTGCGCAGCGTACGAAACGCCGAGTTGTCCTCTGGGTACGGCGGGCCCTCGGTGCAGCGATTGGCTGGACAATGCGCCTCCGCACGTGAGTAGCGAGTGCTGGCGGCGATGCCCGTCACCGTGCCGATGCCGAGACCCGTCGCGCCAACGGTCAGAGCGACCACACCCCAGGTGCGGCGAGCCGACGAACCACCGACGAACGGCTCGGCCTTCTTGTCGGCGCGAGCGTTGGCCGAGCGCCAGACCATGCCCATGGTCTTACTTTCGCCCTCACCGATCTCGAACCCAAGTCGCGATTGTTCACCTTCGACGTCACTCGCAACCACCTCGTGGTGGCCGGGATCCACGGACGTGGGTACGCCGGCAGAGATCGAATGTCCGTCCAGCAGCAACTGCAAATTGCGAGAGCGCTGCTCCGCCTCACCCAAGGCGATTTCGATCGATGGAATTCGAGGCCTGAGCTGCGCGAGTTCGTCGCGAGCTTCAGCGAGCGCGCGTCGTTCGCCCGAGCTAGCCTCCACGGCGTCCGCCCCTCGCAGCGCGCTACGGTAGTCGGCTGCGGCTTCCACGAGCTGCCCCAAGGCGGCGTGCGTGCGAGCCAAATACAAGCGAACGGTCAAACTCGGAGCACTCACCGAGGCGCGCTCGAACAGAGAGAGAGCAGCGGCATAGTCCCGACGCTCGAAGGCCTGAAGCGCAGCCTGCACCAGCACTTGGTTGCCAGCACGAAAAGAGCTGTCGTCCGGGGCTTGCGCTCTTGCGGAGAGGGACCAATAAAAGCAGACGACTGCCAGCGCGACCGAACGAATCACCGTCTCCACGTAACGGGAGTTCGCGTGTGCTGTGAAGTCTTTTTCGCAACACGGAGTGAATCAACTCGGACCGCGGACTACGCGCACTTACATTCGCAGTTGCGTGCGCGACGCGATCGCTGCGGCAACCGCGTTGAGAAGTTGTGGAATGTCGTAGGGCTTTTGCAGGAACGCGAAAAATTCCGGTGAATCGTCGGTGATGAGCTCGACGCTGTAGCCGCTGCTCAGCAGCGTTGGCACGTCGCTCCCCGTCGCGCGAATCTGCCGCAACGCCTCGATTCCGCTCATGTGCGGCATCGTCACGTCCATCACGATCAGGTCGAGCGAGCCGCCATGTTGTTCGAAGAGGCGCAGCGCGTCAGCCCCGCTCGAAGCGACAATCACGCCATAACCTTTTGCGGTGAGCGCACGACGTACCACCAGCTGCACGCCATTGTCGTCGTCGACCACGAGCACGGTGCCGCGAGAAGCGGTGCCTTGCCTCACCTCCGCGACACTTTCGTCCTTCGCGGGCAACAGCACACGCACACGCGTGCCGACCCCCTTCTGACTGTCGGTTCGAATCGCACCGCCGTGACCACGAACGATGCCCAGAACCGCGGCCATTCCTAACCCGCGACCTTTGAATTTCGTCGTAAAAAATGGGTCGAACATGCGTCGCCGGGTCTCGTCGTCCATGCCCGAGCCCTGGTCGGTGACCTCCAAGCACAAGAACCGTCCTGGCGTTGCAGCGTGGCCAGGATATTCCTCCAGGTCTCGCGCCGTGATCTGCACTTGCTCGACGGCGATCACGATGCGCCCGCTACGCTCGGCCATCGACTCCGCCGCATTGGTAATCAGATTCATGATCACCTGGCGGATCTGTGCGGGGTCCGCTTCGATCGGCCGCAGCCCCTCTTGAACCTGGTAGTGCAAGGCGACATTGGGCGGGATCATCGCCCGCAACAAGCCGGCCATCTCGCGCGCCGCCTCGGGCAGATCGAGCGATTGGAGCTTGAACTTTCCTTGACCGGCGTATTCGAGCATCTGGTGCGTCAGCTCCGCGGCTCGTCGCGCCCCGAGTTCGATCTCGTCGAGCAGCGGCACCAGCGCCGGATCTACGCTGACCAGGCTCTTGGCCAATGACGCATTGCCCAAGATCGTTACCAGCAGATTGTTGAAGTCGTGCGCGATACCTCCAGCGAGCACGCCAAGGCTTTCCAGCTTCTGGGTGTGCATCAACTTCTCTTCCAGTCGCTTGCGTTCGGTGATGTCGATGAACGTGGCAATCGCACCGTTCACCTCATGCGTTGCCGGATCCCTGGTGGGAACCGCACGAAAGACGGCCCAGGAGATTTCGGCGTTTGGTTTGGTGACCCCGAGCGTGAGCGCGGGCTGTGGCAGACCGGTGATGATTGCTTTGGCCACCGGGTAGTCCGACACGTCCGCCGCCGAACCGTCCTCGAAGATCGTGCTTGGCGTGAAATCACTGATGTAGCGACGCGCGATCTCGTCGTAACTGAGGCCGAGGATGCGCAGCGCCTCGCCGTTGGCGCGCAAAATCGAGCCGTCCTTGGCCACGTGCACCACGCCGCCGGGGAGCGCATCGATGAGCCGCTCGTTCAGTTCTTGGCTTGCGCTCAGAGCTGCCTCGGCCATGCGTCTTTCGGCGATGTCGCGCTCGAGGTGCTGGTTGATCAAGGACAGCTCTTGCGCGCGCGCCTCCGCGCGGCGTTCGAGCTCTAGGTTGGCGCTCACGAGCTGCTGATCCGTGCGCTTGCCGAAGAAGCGCTGGATCTCGTAGCGAGCGATGTTGGGCGAAAGCTCCGGATGCGCGTGAATGTAGCTGCGAATATGCGCTTCCACGCGCCCGGGCGGTGCCATGACGAAACGGCACGCTGCGTCGCCCTTGGCGCGGCACAAGATCTCCACGGCCACCAACGGGATGCCGAAGCTTTGCTCGCACCAACCCGACGAGTAGCCGGAGTTCATCACGCACACCGGGCTCTCCGTCTGACGCCCCGCAGCGAGCCACGAATCTGACTCGAAGGAGTACGGATGATCGTACAGCAGGTAGTAGTCGTCGTCCGGAGTCGGGCTGCTGTCGGGGGAGATGTCGACGAATGCCCAACCTGCGTGAGCAAAATGCACCGGACCCGCCGAGAGACACGCGATAGGATCGCTGACCCCCATGCGCTCCTTGAACGCTTTGGCGTCGGCCATGCCCATGGCGTGGGCAATGTCGAAGAGCAAGCCATGCGCGACGGCGTTCGCTTCCTCCTCGTTGCCGTAGAAGCGCCGTACCATGTCGGAGAACTCGACGGACAGCGATGCTGCGCGCACGAGAACGTAGCGCTGCCCGCAAATCTCGAGTGAGCCGCGCTCCGGATCCGAACGTTGCTCCGCAAAGTAACGCGCGACGTACTTCTGAGCTTCCTCGAACAGAGGCGCGAACTTGTCGGGGACGCGAACGGTGGTGAGCATCTTCCGCCAGTGCCTCACACTAGTGCATTGTCTCCGAGGCCGCGCAGGCGGGGCCGGGCGAACTCGGGAAACATCGATATTTGTCGGTATCCGAGCTGCCCGCAAGCAAAGGCGCACCAACGATCCAGCCACACGAGCCAAAGCGAGCTCGGTCACACTCGTCCAACCATCCCCAATCCGCATCTGAAGACCGTTCCGGCGCGAGACGAATATTTCTCCGCCATGCGCGCAGCCCCGCACGGCGCGCGGCTACGCGAAAAGCCGCGCCCCGAAGCGAGCGCACGGCTTGCTCATGCTACATTTCGCAGCGATGCCGCACCTTCGCTTGGTTCGCGCGAGAGCGCGCGTGCAACGCCGAATGTTTCTGAAGGCTCTAGCGCTTGGCATGGTAGTGCCCGCGGCCCTGAGGCTCGCTCGGACCGCAACCGCCGAGAGCACGGCTCCCCCGAAGCGCTTCTTTTTGTTTTACATGCCGCACGGCGTGCCCGTCGAACACTACAATCCACGTGTTTCCGAGGGCGACCGCAGCGACTTCGCGCTCGACCAGACCAACCTCAGCATCTTGGCCCCACTTCAGAAGTATCGTTCGTACGTGAACGTGTACCAGGGGTTCAAGTATCCCGGCGGCGACACCCACGATGGCATCGTGAACTGCCTCTCGGGGCTGCAGGGTCCGCCAGACGAGTCGAGACCGCGCACGACGCTCGAGCATGCGATCGCGCGTGAACTAGGCGTGAAGCCACTGATTCTCGGAGCCTGCTCACACATCGCCACCAACTTCGACAAAAACGGAAAGCTATTTTGGGACGGCACGCCGGTCGAACCACAGAAGAGCCCCACCGACGCAGCGGATTCGCTGTTCGGTGGCGCCGCGTCGATCCCGGTGTCGAACGTCGATGCCGAACTGCGCAAAGACTTGCTCGGTTTGACCGCCACAGAAATCCAGGCACTGCAAGAAACTCTCGTCGACCTGAGCAGCGAACAGAGCAAGCTCCAAAGTCATCTCGCGGCAATTCAAGGCATCCAAAACAGCAAGCTCGACCGAGGGAAGTCGAGCTGCACCGGTGCACCAGCCTTGCCCAACGTCGACAAGGTGCGTGCCGCGAGCGCGGGCAACGTCGTCGACCCGAGCGGCGCCGATGATTACTTCTACCAAGAGCAAAACTTCCCGCAGCTGCTTGCCGCGCAATTGGAGCTCGTGGCGCAAGCGCTGGTGTGCAACGCAGCGCCCGTTGCAGCGTTGATGCCCATGTTTGCCAGCTGCGACTTCAGCTTCAAATTCGCCAATCCGGAGGATGCTGAAGCGCCCGCTGGCGGTTGGGCACACCATTCAGGGCTTTCCCATACGGACTACCTGGCGAGTGCCGGCGCAGCCTACGATTCACCGCTGTCGGTCGATAACTTCGATGCCAAGAAGCGTGAAGCGTTCGCCTACGCTCAGCGCTGGTTTGCCGATCAACTCGATACGCACCTCTTGCAAGTGCTGGCCAACACCGACGATCCGGCGGCGCCAGGCAGCAAAGTGCTCGACAACACGATTGTCTATTGGATGAGCGAAATCGGCGACGGAGCCGGTCACACCACCCGCAGCGTCGTCGAATATCCGCAGGTGCCCGCCTATTTGCCGCTGGTTTCGATCGGCAAAGGCGCAGGAGCGCTCAAGACCGGACAGGTCGTTCGCTTCGACACCGATCGCCCCGCGGGTGATCTCTATTTGACCTTGGCCCGAGCGATGGGCGCGAGCTCCGCGGCATTCCCGGATGCCACCGGACCCATCACGGAGCTACTCACGTGAGGCCGCGGTGCTGGCCCTGCGCGCTGGTATTGGTCACCGCCTGCGGCTCCGGCGGAACGCCTGAGCCCCTGTCCCGGGCAACCAGCGGCAGAGGCGGTGTCGACAGCGTCGGAACTGCCGGCGCGGGAGGCAGCGGCAACGCTACCAATCCGACTTCGTTTCAGTTGAGCTGTGCCGCGCCGGAGTTGGGCAAGCCCGTGCTCCGCGTGTTGAATCGCGATCAGTTCACCCGCACCGTGCGCGACATCTTTCCGCAGGTGAGCGGGATGTGGAGCAGCACACTGCCGACCGATCCGCAATCCGACGCTGGTTTCGACAACGATGCGAACACCGTGGTGGGCCCGCAACTCGCGCAAGCGCTGCTCGACACGGCGAGCGCGGTGGCAGCAGCCGTTACAGGCCCAGCCCTCGCGACGATCCTACCTTGCTCGACGACCAACGCCGACCGCGCGTGCGCCGAGCAATTCATCGACCAATATGGGCGACGGCTGTTTCGGAGGGCGCTCACGGCCGTCGAACGCGACCGCTATTTGAACTACTTCGACAGCGCCGTAAAAAAGGCCGATTTCAAGACCGCCTTGAAGTGGCTGACGGTCGGCCTGATTCAATCCCCGAACGCCGTCTACCGCAGCGAAATCGGCGCAGTCACCGGAGATGGCAGGCAGCTCGACCGAAACGAGCTCGTGACCGAACTCGCCTACACGTACACCGGCACGACCCCGAGTGAATCGCTATTGGCACAGGCAGAGCAGCAGACGCAGCTCGACGTGCCCGCGCTGGCCAAGAGCTTGCTCGCAAGTGACGCAGGCAACGCGACGTTGCAGCGCTTCTTCGAGAGCTATTTGGACTACCCGCGCGTGGCCTCCATCGAGCGCGAAGGCATCGCACAATGGGGCGCCGTGCGCGGGCCGATGATCCAAGAGACACGCAGCTTCATCGATCAGATCGTGATCCGAAATGGTGGTGGGCTAAAAGAGTTGCTCACGTCGGCGACCAGCAATCCTTCGCGTGACCTCGCCGCGTATTACGGCTTTGATCCGCCGGAAGCGGACAATGCCTCGACGCCTCGCCCGAGCGGCCGAGGCATCGGTTTGTTGGCGCAAGGATCGATCCTCGCCAGCCGGGCGCTGCCGAACGGCTCCTCCCCCACCCAACGTGGGCTCTTGGTGTACACGCGGCTGCTGTGCAACGCCAAACGAAAGCCACCCGGCAATGTGCCGGGAATCCCGAATCCGGTCCCTGGACAGTCGACGACGCGCCAGCGTTATGAAGCGCAGCACGCAGCAAATCCGCCGTGCAACACTTGCCATCGGCTATTCGATCCGATTGGTTTCGGCTTCGAGCACTTCGACGAGGGTGGGCGTTATCGAAATACCGACGGCGGGTTGAGCATCGACACGGTGAGTGAGGTACCGACCGACAGCGGCACGCCCTTGTTCCAATTCCTCGACCAGGAATCATTGGCCCGCGGCCTCGCTGAAGAGGCCGTGGTCTACCAATGCTTCGCAGCCTACCTGGCGACGTATGCGTTCGGGACCAGCGACGCGTGCCTCGGCGCAAGCCGCGTCGCGGATTTGCAAGCGGGCACGCTCGGAGTCGCCGACTACTACAGCTCGCTCGCTGCCGAGCCGCATTTCACGCGCCGCTCGAGTCGGTGACTTCGAAGTCGAGCACGCGTCGTTCGATGCGCGCTGCAGCGATCACCCGCGCAGCCTGCAGGTGTGCCGGGTGAACCTGATATCCTTTGAGTGCCTCCCAGTCATCGTGAGTGGAGATCAGCACGACGTCCCCGAATTGCTCGTCGCCTCCAACACCGATGCCGACCTCCAGGCTCGACATGCCGGGGATGTTCCCGCGCAGGGCTTCCAATGCGGTGCGTACCTTTTCGGCCTGGTCGCGCCGCTCTTCGGGAGAGGTGCCGCGAACTCGCCACATGACGACGTGCTTGATCATGCGCGCGACTTTAGACCGAGCTTCGGCCGAAAATCATCAGGATGTCACGCTGTCGACACGCCCCCGATCCCTGCAAAGCACTCGCGGCCAACTTTTATTCCCAAACCAACGCATACGAAAATATTTGGCCGAAGGCGGCCGAATCCGCTCTCCTAGCGTTGACAGACCCGAGATCGAAGCCCATGCCTGGAGTGGTCAACGTGTCCGAGGAGCATCCACAAGTTCGCTTCGAGCAGGAGGGCTCGCGCCTGACGGCGATCGAGATCACGCGTGAGCAGCGCTCACCGGTGATTGTCGTACTGCAGCGAACGTTGTTTGCACTTGGTGTGGTGGTCTCGTCCTATCAGGCCCGCGCCCGCGCGACTCGCCTCGTCGAACGCATCGTGATCGAACGCACCGACGGCGGTTCGATTGACGGCTCGCTCAGTGTCGCGACCAAGGCCGCCATCTTACCGATCGCGCTGGAGCAAACGGGCGAACGCCCACCCGAAGTGTGAGCCCGCTTGCGTTTGCGCTGACTGATCCAATACCAGCGGCACCGAGAGGGACCGGCAGCGCGCAGGGAGGGACTGGCAGCGCGCAGGGAGGGACCGGCAGCGCGCAGGGAGGGACCGGCAGCGCGCAGGCCACGCACGCACCGGGCTGCACGTTCATCGCATTTCGCCGCAAGAGCGGCTCCTGCGCTTCGTCGCGGAGCACGGCCAGCGCGCGAAGAAGGTACTGTGTTCGCACAGTATCTTTCGATCAACGAGAACACTCGTCCGAGCGCGCCGGTCGAGCGCGCGACTTTGCCTTCGAACGCGGGGCCCGGGTACTCGCAACGTGCGAGCGAAGCGAAAGGTGAGGAAACAGCAGCTCGAGGATCGCCAAGAGAGCTACGCGCCGCATCGCGCTTTCCGCGCCCGCTTACCCAAGACCAGCGAGCAAATACCAAAAGAGTGTGATGACACTGAGCGGGCGCCCATATCAGCCCATTGCCGTTGTACGCCCTCGACTGTTTGGCTTTTCAACACCGAGTGCGACGTCCGCATGCACAGCGGTCAGACGCTCTACGTCGACAATCCAACCTCCAGCGCGTCGTTCTACACCGAGTTGCTCGGGGCCGCGCCCATCGAGGCCAGCCCGACCTTCGCGCTGTTCGCGCTCGATTCCGGCGTGATGCTTGGCCTATGGTCGAAGCGCACGGTCGAGCCAGCCGCCCCGGCTCTAGACGCACGCCGTGCGGCGTGCATGGATGTGCGCCGTGCTGCCTGCGCCCCTCTATCCGACTCCGGTGCGCGCGTGCCCCGAGCTCGGCAGCGCACATGCCGAGCTGTGGCTGAAAAACGACGGCCTTTCGCACGCGATCTACGGGGGCAATAAAGTGCGCAAGGCCGAACGTTTGGTGGCCGAGGCCGTGCGGCGGGGAGCGAAGCGCGTATTCAGCTTCGGTGCTGCAGGCAGCCACCACCTGCTCACTCTGACGATGTTCGCGCGTGCATCGGGTTTAGAAACGGCCGCGCTGGGCTTCCCGCAACCCCGCACTCCGCACGCTCTGGACACACTACGTGCCGGACTTGGACTCGGACTCGAATTGCACCCCGCGCCGCACGCGGCGCAAGTTCCTTGGTTGCTTGCACGCTTCCTGCGTCGCGGCGACTACGTGATCGCGCCCGGTGGCTCGAACGCAATCGGGACCCAGGCCTACGCCGATGCCATCGATGAACTCGCCGTTCAGGTCGAACGAGGCGAACTGCCAATGCCGGATCTGATGGTCGTTCCGCTCGGTTCAGGTGGCACGTGCGGGGGGCTCGCGGCGGGGGTCTTGCGTCGCGGCTTGCCGTGCAAAGTCATCGGCGTTCAGATCCTGAGCGGGGCTGGCCCGCGCCTCTCCGCGCGCTACCTCGCGAAGCGAGTGCTGAGGCTTTCCGGCGCGCAGAAATACGCTGGCCGCCTCGGCGCTCACTTGAGCTTTGACACCGCAGAGGCAGGCCATGGCTATGGCGTGAGCAGTCCGACTGGCACGCTTGCGGCCACCGTCGCAAGCGCGCTCGACCTGGTCCTCGACCAAACCTACACGGCCAAGGCGTTCGCTCGGGTGCTCGAGCTCCTCAGGGCAACCTCGAGACCAGAAGCTCAGCGCCTCGGCCGTGCTCAGCGAATCCTTTACTGGCACACGTTGGCGGCGACTCCGATGGAGCCACTCTTGCGCACCGCCCCGAGGGAAACCGAGCTGCCAGGAGCGGTACTGCGACTGCTGCGCTAGGGCAGATGGCTCACGATGCGCGTCGTGCATTCAGTCAGCGCGTCGTAGTAGTCCTCGTCGAGAGACTGGTAGCCGTTGTTCGCGGTGTGCACGAGTGAGCCGAACCCGTCGAAGCCAAACGTCTTACACGAGCGCCAATAGCTGCGCGTCGAGCTCGGCACGCCTTCGCGCGGAAACACCTGCAGCGTCAAGGTACACGACTGTGCTCGTCGATTGCAGTTCAGACGACGGAAACCGAAGTTGTAATCTCCGCTGCACCAAGTATCGCCACAAATGTCGTCGATCAGTTTCAGCGCGGTCGCTGCTTGGGCCGGACTGAGCGCATTGCCCACCAAAGCTTCCTCGCTCGTCTCGACCGAACTCCCCTCACCGACTTCGATCGTCGGTGAAGGGCCCGAGCCCGCACTGCACGCCAAGAGCAACGGTACGCTCATCCCCGTCAGCCATAGTCCCAGAAATGTCTTCATCCTCAATCCTCGAGAACACCCGCTAGCGGCCGCTCCGCTTGCTTCGGTTCCGGGCACTCATCGGGCCTGGGTACGCCGAGAATGCGTAAATTCGACCTCGATCTGCCGAGTTTCTTCTGGGACCGCCATCACTCCGTCGACGGAGGTTCGCTGCCGATCTTCCGTGGTAGCTGCGTCTGCGCGGGTGAACCATCACTCGGCTGGGGCCCGACCAGGAACCACGTGCGCATCACGCCCTTGCCCTTGACCGTGATCTCACCACGCGGCGTCAAGACGTACATCTCCTTCAGCAGCTGCCGCGTCTCCTCCGTGACGTGAACTGTCCCTGGTTCGCCGTGCGATTCCATTCGGCTTGCGGTGTTCACCGTATCCCCCCAGACGTCATAGATGAATTTGCGCTTGCCGATCACGCCGGCCACCACCGGTCCGGTGTGGATGCCAATGCGGATACTGAGCGACTCTCCGAACTCCCGGCCGAATTCCAAGGCGCGGCGCTGCATTGCCAGGGCCATCTCGGCGATTGTCTGCGCGTGATCGTATTCGTGACTGTGTAACCCGCCTGCGACCATATACGCGTCGCCGATGGTCTTGATCTTCTCGAGCTTGAGCTTGTCCGCCAGGTCATCAAAGCTCGAAAACATCCGATTCAACCGATCCACGAGCTCAACCGGGGTGATCCTCTCGGACATCTTGGTGAAGCCCACGATGTCGGCGAAGAGTACGGAAACTTTGGAGAATCCGTCGGCAATCGGACGCTGTCCGCGCTTTAGGCGCTCCGCGATGCTCGAGGGCAACACGTTCAGCAAGAGCTCTTCGGCGCGTGCCTTCTCTGCAGCCAAGGCCACCACCTGGCGGTTGATCAGCCGGCGCTGCAAAAACCCCTGACGGGCTTGCTTTTCTTGACGATAGGCAATCAGCGCACCCAGGCCGCCGAGTGAGAGCAGCGTGCTCGCGACCGACAAGCTGATCTGCAGCGGGTGGTGAGCGATCGCGCGATCCAAACACGCAAACGTGAGCAACGTGAGCAACGTGTAGACAAGCTGGGCGACTACCCCCAAGCGCGCCACGAACGGGCCCAAGGTAACGAACGCGACAGAAAACGACGTGTACAAGAAATAGCCGCTCTCGCCTGCAATCGCGCCGATATAAAGGACGATGAAGCTCGCTGCTCCTCCATAGATAAGCATCATCAGCTGCGAGACTCGCAAAAGATGCCTTGAATTCAGAAGCCACAACACCAAAGCAGAGGCTGGAACGAATACGCCAAAGCGCACCGCCCACGCCTCATTCCGAACGTGAGGGACCACCAAAGCGTCGTGCGCAGCGAATCCAAAGAACGTCAGCGAGGAAAGCCCCACACTGAAGCTCAGAAAGCGGCGCAGTGGCTCGAGGTCATCGCGACGAAAAGCCTCTTCGAGCTCGGAATCGACGAATCGGCCCGTCCAGGAAAGCTGCGAGCGGTCGTTTTCAGCCGCTCGTTCGGTGTCGCTCACCAGGGGCACGAACGCATCGTACAAGGTTGCCGCCGCGAACGCAGGTGCAAACGTCGCTGCTAGCGGTCGTCGGTTCCGTAGCCAATTTCTAGCACCTCCAGCGCCTCGCTCGAGCGGGGCGACTGCAGCAGGGCGACCTCGCCGACTCGCTTGCCCAAGAGTGCACGGGCGATTGGCGAAAAAAAAGTGAGCAGGCCGACGCTCGCATCAGCCTCGTCTACGCCGACGATTCGGTACTGCGTTTCTGTGCCCGATTCATGACGCACCCGGACTCTTGCCCCAAAACGTACACAGTCAGGCGGCTGTGCATGAGGGTCGACCAGCTCCGCGCTCGCCAGACGCGCGTAAAGCTCGCTGGCTCGCTGATTGAGTGCGTTCAACCGGGCTGTTCGATCCGCTGCCTCCGATGCTTCGAGGCTCGTCCTTTCTTGCTCGAGCAGCGCTCGTTCGGCTTGCAGTTGCCGCAGGCCTCGAGGCGTCACGTAGTTGGGAGCGCCGTTCGGTAGCGGCGCCCGGGGGACGACCAAGAGCTCAGCGCCAACGTCGTCTTCCTTCGTGAATGCGCGGCTCACTCCCACCGTCGTTCGAATAGTGCCAAGCCGATCACAAACGCGCACGAGTTCGCAAGCCAAGCCCGTGCTCGGTGACGGGCTCGCCGGGACACCGAAAGCGCGAGGGTCATGAGCTCTTTCGCGATGCTCCATGCTCGACCGCGTCGCTCGACGCGGAGTCTTCGCCGCCGGCTTTGACGAGCCCTGGTTGAATCGGGCGCGTCGCGCCCTCACGTATTGCGGCGACGACTTCCGCGAGTTCTTGCGAACTTAGTTGATTGCTCGGCAGCGTGAGCCGTTCGATCGACGGCTCCGTGCCGAAGTAATGCACGGCACAGCTGGCGTGAATCGTGCCGATCGCGTTGAAGCGACCCTCCTCGAACATTTGGAGTGCCAGGCGCCAAGCGTTCACCTCAATCAGCTCCCGACAGTGCCGGCAACGCGCTCGTCCAGACGAGGCGCGCTCTGCTCGCAAAATTCGGCTCAAGCGAGGCTGACTCACACTTCCGCGCGCGAGAGTAATCAGCTCGGAAGTTCCGTCCGGCACCGCCTGCCCCTGCTCGAGAACAGCCAAGAGCGCCTCCGGTCGCGAGCACGCCGCACAACGAAGGTGATACCAGAACAGACTCTCGCCTTCGCCATAAGCGTTGGGCAAAGCTTCCCCAAAGCGTTCCTCGCCCTTACCAATCGCCTGGCCGCACGTCCTACACTTAGCGCGACCAGTCGAAGCCCGCTCTATCACGGAACCCATTCGCAAATGTTGGCGGAGCGCGCCCCAAGCCGTCAAGTTCCCGCCCAATACCAAATCGAACCGCTCAGATCGGCCCCCCGCCGACTCCGACCGCAGACCCCAACCAGGTAGAGGTCCAGGCTGAGGGGGGCGCGGGGAGAGGGGAAGGCCCGGTGCGCATCGACCCCGGTACGGATCGGACCACAACCGGGGAGAGGTCGGTCGGTCGCGCGAACCGTTGGGTTCCCTGCAGCGCAGTAACTCGAAAACACGTCCAGGCGACGGATATCGCTCGTGAATGCAGTATTCGCAAATGTGCGCAGGCGTGGCCGCTGGGCCGAGAGCTGGCGTTGAAATGGGACCTGGTGACGAGCGTCACGGCAAGCGCGCCCGTTACAACGAGGCGGCCCCAAACCCAAAAAGTGAGTGTTGAATGCTAGCGTGCGCCATGGCGCTCGAGTCGCAGACGGGTAGTTTGGCAACGATTTTGCGCGGGCAGGCTCGCGACGTGGACGGCTTCGTGGTCTCGCGTGTTTTGCCGGCGTTGACACACAAGCTTCTAGGGCCGTTTTGTTTTTTCGATCACTTGGGTCCTAGCGCCCTGCCGGCAGGGCGCGGCTTGGACGTGCGCCCTCACCCGCATATCGGTCTAGCGACGGTTACTTATGTGATCGAAGGCGAGATCATCCACCGCGACAGTTTGGGCTTCGAACAACCGATCCGACCGGGCGCGGTGAATTGGATGACAGCAGGACGCGGCATTACCCATTCGGAGCGAACTTCGAGCGAGTTGCGGCAAAGCGGGTCGAGGCTCCACGTAGCTCAGCTCTGGGTAGCTCTGGCCACCACGCATGAAGAGATGACGCCGGAATTTCATCATTATCCGGCGAGTGCGCTGCCAGAGGTGGACGTGGCTGGCGTTAAGGTGCGTGTCTTGGCTGGTCGCGCTTATGGCGTGACTTCACCGGTTCGAGTTTTCTCACCTTTGTTCTACGCGGAAGCAGAGCTCTCCGTCGGGGCGTCGCTCCCCCTGCCGGAAGAGCATGAGCAGCGCGGCGTCTATGTTCTGAGCGGCGCAGTTTTGCATGCCGATCAGCTCGTCGCAGAACGCTCGCTGGCGCTGTTTCATGCGGGCGGCGCGCCGTGCGTGACCGCTGCTACGCCGTCCCGGGTTCTGGTCCTGGGGGGAGCGCCGTTGGATGGGGCACGGTATATTGAGTGGAATTTCGTGTCGAGTTCCAGGGAGCGGATCGAGCGAGCGAAGCGCGATTGGCAGGCCGGCCATTTCCCCAAGGTACCGGGCGACGAGGTTGAGTTCATTCCGCTTCCGGAAAGAAAGCCGTAGGCCCTGGGTTGCTGCTACCCGAGGCTCTGGGTCGGTTTTCCCGGGCTTGCGTGGGAAGATGACGGTCGAGTTGACAGCCCGGGCAGAGTGACCAATTTGCTCGCCGTAACCAGGGAAGAACTATGAGCGAAGCTACGACCCATTCCTTCAAGGCCGAGGTCAGCCAAGTGCTGCACCTCGTCGTCAACTCTCTATATAGCCACAAAGAGGTGTTTCTGCGCGAGCTGGTCTCGAACGCCTCGGACGCGCTCGACAAGCGCCGATTCGAAGCCGTCACACATCCTGAGATGGCGGTGAATGGTGACCTCAAGGTTCAGATCAGCGCCGATCCTGCGACTTCTACCCTGACCATTTCGGACAACGGCATCGGGATGAGTGCGGCCGAGTTGGAACAGAACCTGGGGACCATCGCCCGTTCCGGGACGCGCGAGTTTTTGAACAAAGTAGCAAAGGCCCGCGAGGCAAGCGACCAGGGGCTGCAGTTGATCGGGCAGTTTGGGGTCGGTTTCTACAGCGCGTATTTGGTCGCCGACCGGGTGGACGTGATTACTCGCCGCGCTGGCGAAACCGCTGCGCATCGCTGGAGCTCGGACGCACAGGAGTCCTTCACGATCGAGGCGGATACGCGCGCGGAAGCAGGCACCACGCTGGTGCTGCACATCAAGGACGAGCAAAAGGAGTTCCTGAACCCAGGGCGGTTGCGTGAGTTGATTCGTCGCTACTCGGACTACATTGGCCATCCGATTGAGCTCGCGATGCCTGCGAAAGAAGCTGGAAGCGAGCCGACGTTCGAACGCATCAATCAGGCCAGTGCGCTCTGGCAACGACCGGCAAGCCAGGTCACCGACGAGCAGTACACCGAGTTTTATCGGCATTTGAGCCACGATTTCGAGGCCCCACTCGCGCACCGCCATTTCAAGGTCGAAGGCACGCAAGAGTTTGCTGGGCTGTTGTTCTTACCGAAGCGCGCGCCCTTCGATCTGTACGACCCGGCCGCGAAACATGGGATTCGACTGCACGTTCGACGCGTGTTCGTGATGGATGATTGCGCAGAGCTTTTGCCGAACTTCCTCCGCTTCGTGCGCGGAGTGGTCGACAGCGAAGATCTGCCGCTCAACGTGTCGCGCGAAATTCTGCAAGACTCCAAGCTCGTCCGTGTAATCAGGAAGCAGGTGGTCAACCATGCGCTTTCGATGATTGAGGAGCTCGCGGGCAAAGACGCTGAGGTGTTCGCCAAGTTCTGGAAAGACTTCGGCGCGGTGATCAAGGAGGGGCTGCATTTCGAGAGCGAGCACCGAGATCGCATTGCCAAGATCGTGCGCTACGAGTCTTCGACCCAACCCGGCCTCACGAGTTTGGGCGAATATGTCTCGCGCATGAAAGAAGGCCAAAAGGCGATTTTTTACGCCACAGGCACGTCGCGCGAGTTGCTCGACGCGAGCCCACACCTCGAGAAGCTGAAGAAGCGCGGATACGAAGTCTTGTTCATGACGGATGGCGTCGATCCGTTCGCGGTCGCTAGCCTGAGCGACTTCGACGGCAAGGCCTTGGTTTCTGCGATGGACGAGAAGCTGGACCTCGGCGACGAAGAGCTGACGGAGGAGCAACGCGCGACAGAGGCTGAGCAGAAGAAGCTGGCCGAACCACTGGTCGAGCGGTTCAAGAGCGTTCTCGCGAACAAGGTCGGTGAGGTACGTCTGTCAACCCGGCTCACTGACTCGCCCGTGTGTCTCGTCATCCCCGACGGAGGCATCGCGCCCCACATCGAACGCCTGATGATGGCCCGACAGATGGGCATTCCCCCTCAGAAACGCATCTTGGAGCTCAACCCGGGTCATCCCCTAATTCAGAACCTGGAACGCCGCGATCGCGAAGAGCCGGGAAATGTCGCGGCGTGGATTGAGCTTTTGTACGATCAAGCACTGATTGCCGAAGGTTCTCCGCTCGACAACCCGGCTGCATTCGCGCAACGTTTGACGTCACTCCTCACTAGCGCGAGCGCCGCTCCCTAACCGAAGGGGCCACCGCGTGCCTCGGGCGATTCGCTTCGTCCGGGGCGGGGAACCGAGAGCTCTGGGCGAGCCGGTGCTCGAGACTGGCGAGAGACCCGAAATAAACTCGATGAAGGGACGACGCGCTAGCTCGGGGCCGCGTCCACGCACGACACCCCAGCGTGAACGCGCAAAGCGTAGGTGCCCGCTGGGAATTTGGTTTCGCGAGCCCCTTGTCGCCACTCGTTCCGAGCGATTCGATACGCCTGCCAGAATTCGAAGAGTCGTCGAATCGCGGCTGTCCGGTCGGCACTGGTTTGCCCAGAGACGCGGGGGCACAGTTTGCGTCTGGGTGCTTCGGTGTTCGGACTCGCGTCCACGCTCTGGCGTAATACCGTGTCTCGGCCGAGGAAGGAGCGACCGTTCGTCGTCATCGCGTCCCGAGCAGCACGAACCCTCGCGGCTACCTCGTCGCGCAAATGAGCGTAGAGCTCCGCGTCACTGAGCGCCGCAAAGATTTGAGGACGAACAATCTTTAGCAACGAGCCCTCTGGTAGGTCACCATCTTCGTCGAAGAACGTGTCGGGCATTTCAACCGAGTGTTCCTCGCCGAAGCGCCCCGATATCACCCCCGGCCACTCCTCTGGGGATTTGACGAGTCCTGCAGCTGTGGGATTTGCCAGTGTGTACGCCATCTTGTCGAGAACGTCTTGCTCAGAGGTCAAAAGCACCACGCTGGTCTTGTCCGTTGACCACAGGTTTTCTGAACGATCGAGTGACGCGTTCTGAACCTTGGCGAGCAACTTATGAAAACACTCCGTGAACTCGGGAAGTCTCGCTTCGGGATCAGTGACAACGCCATGCCAATGGTTCGACATGACGCACACCGCGTGAAGGATCACGCCGGTTTGCTCCGCCGCCAAGGCTAGGCAATACCGAACGTTGTGGTTCGTTTCGCGCGATGGACGGAGTAGAAATTGACGCTGCGTTGTGCGCCGAGTCACGAGGTAGCTTCGGCCCGGCAGTATCTGGCGTGGAAGAGTCACCTCGAATGGTCGGACAGCCGCCCATGCAGTTTCCAACTCGACCTCCCTTTTCCGCAATCTTCGACCTCACCCTGGTTGAGGGTCCGAGCGGGTTCGCGTGGGGCTGGACGGGGGACGTAGTGTCACCCAATTGGGTTGATTGCGTTCGCGCGTCACTGCAGGGAGCGCGCAGATTATGCGGCAGTGTACGAATGGGACTCACGAGCAGCAGCAACTCGAGTTGATCGAGACGATACATCATCGCGACGTAGCCGACACGAAAGCAGTGCGACCATGGACAATGGCGCGCTCTCTGGCATAGTCACGAGCCGCGCCGCGAGGTGCTCAAACACATGGCAAGCAAAGTCAAAGGTATGGTTCAGTTGGCGGGGGTTACATACCGCATCGTGCGTATCGAACGAGGCTCGTACTCGGTCGTTCGTATTTGCGACGACATGGATGTGGGTTGCTTTCGACTCGCACCGGCGCTCGGGGTCGAGCCGCGAGGCGTCGAACCTGCCCTACTTCGAGAGGTCGCGCGCCTCGCCATCCACAGCGCGAAGACGAGCTATGCCGGTTTTGCTCGTCCGGACCTCAGGGCGCTCGACGCCGCCAGCGCGAATGCCGCACGGCGCCCACCGAGCAGCCTACCGCCCGCGCTGCCGCCCTCGGGCTGAGCGAGCGCGGGTCGAACCGCCCGACAGTCGCGCGCAGCCTCAATTGACGAACGTTGGCACGCGCGCAATGCTCCTTCACCGTGCGCGAATTGTTCAGCGGGTCTGGGAGTGTCGTTGACGCTCGGCAGGAGGCCGGAGTTGCGGAGTTGCGGCAACGGCTGGCGGATGGCGGCGTGTTCGTCTTGAGCGGAGCTGGGGTGAGCACTGATTCGGGCATCCCGGACTACCGCGACGAGCGTGGCGCGTGGAAGGGACGCGAACCGATCCAGTATCGGGACTTCGTTGCTTCCGACTCGGTGCGACGTCGCTATTGGGCGCGCAGTATGCTCGGTTTTCCATTCATGGCGCGCGCTGAGCCCAATTGTGCCCACCGCGCCCTGGCCGAATTGGAAGCCCGGAGCGCGCTTTCCCTTTTGGTTACCCAGAACGTGGACGGATTGCATCATCGCGCGGGCAGCCGGAGCGTCGTCGATTTGCACGGGAGGCTGGATGAAGTCCGTTGTTTGGGTTGTGGGGCCCTCACTGCACGCGCGGAGCTTCAGTCCGAGCTCGTGGCTCGGAATGGAGACTTTGTGCGCGCGCACGCCATCATTCGACCGGATGGAGACGCCGAACTCAGCGCGATCGACTACCAACGCTTCCACGTGCCTGAATGCCGGACCTGCGGCGGGATCCTCAAACCGCACGTGGTGTTTTTTGGCGAGAACGTGCCCTCGGATCGGGTGACACGGTCGATGGCCGTTTTGGAACGCGCGAAGTTGCTGTTGATTGCGGGCACGTCGTTGATGGTTTTTTCGGGCTTTCGTTTCGCCCGGGCGGCTGCACGTTTTGGCGTGCCGATCGCAATTGTCAATCGTGGCGTGACGCGCGCGGACGAACTATGCGTGCTCAAGATCGAGGGCAACGTCGGGGAAGTGCTGAACCAAGCCGTTCACTGAGCTGACGCTAGGCCGTTGCACCGAGGCGGTCCCGAGCGTCGGATTGCGTGGCCAGCAGGTGAGCGATCCGCTCGACGATGTAGCCGGCGTCACGCCCCACGCCCGAGAATCGCCCCGAACCCCAAGTGTGTAGCCAGGGCAAACCGACGAAGTACAACCCCGCCCTTTCGGTTACGCCGCGTTCATGTTTGGGAAAACCCCGTTGATCGAGCACCGGAGGCTCGACCCAGCCGAAGTCCGAGGCAAACCCCGCGCAGAATACGATTGCGCCCACCCCCGCATCAGCCAAATCGAGCATTTGTGGTTCGCTCTCGGGCTCCCAAAGCGGCGTGTAGTCAGGCTCTATCGGCGCGGAGATGTTCTGCTTTTCGATGAAGGCGTCGATGGTGCGATTGATGCTTCGATACACTGCGTCGGCGCCGTCCAAGTTCTGCTTCAGCTCGGGCTTGAAGCTGGCCATCCCGTTCTTCACTGTCGTGAGCGGTCCGTAGAGCTTCATGCCTTCGAGCGCCATCTTCCGGAGATCGATGTCCCGTCCACCATCGCGGCCCGTAACGTAATGATTGGTCTTGTCTCGGACCTGCTCGCGGTTTGGGTGTTGCTCGATCGGGATGTCGTAGTAGCCGAGTTCGTCGAGCCATTCGACGACATCGCGCCCGCGGTAACGGCGAGCGCAACGCGGGGCCGGGCCAACCGCCAGATGCACCTTGCGACCCGCCAAGTGCAAGTCCTCCGCGATTTGCGCGCCGGATTGACCGGTGCCGACCACGAGCACGGCGCCTCGAGGCAATGACTGCGGATTCTTGTAATTCGAAGAATGCAAGGTCGCGATGTGCGACGGAATTTCATCGGCGTAGTCCGGCAAGAAAGCCTTGTGGTAGCAACCCGTCGCGATCACCACTTGCTCCGCGGTGAAAACGCCTTGCGCGGTCTTCACCTCGAAGCGTGCAGATTCGGAATCAAGACGCTCCTTCAGCGATTCGACCATTACTCCTTCGCGCACCGGTAAATCGAAGGCCCGCCGGTAACCCTCGACGTAGGCGACAATCTCGTCTTTGAGCATGAAGCCGTTGGGATCGGAGCCCGAATACGGGTAGCCCGGCAGTTGACATTGCCAGTTTGGAGTGACGAGGCAAAAACTGTCCCAGCGCTCGTCGCGCCAAGAGTAGGCGACGGAGCGACCTTCGAGGACAAGGTGGTCGATTCCACGTTGCTTCAGCCAATAGCTGACTGACAGCCCCGCTTGACCCCCGCCCACCACGATCACCGTGTGGTGTTCCGCGTGCGCCGGCGTTTGGCGAGCGTCGCGCGGCGCGTGTTTCTTGAACTCGAGCACCAGCACCGGCTCGCCGAGTTGCTCGTCTGTCAATGAATTGACGGTCTGCTCGATCGCGTCGAGCTGGTCGAGCGCCGACGAGCAGCTGAAGCCGTAGCGTTCGCGCACGCGTTCGGACGCGACATTGAGCGCGGTTCGCGCTCGCTCGAGAAAATCCGGCACAGCGTAGCGCTGACCTTCGCTCAGATAGTCTGAGATCACGTAGGAGGGTGAATAACAATCGACGGTCGCGCCGTTGGGAAAACGCACGCGGAAATGCATCTCGGGCATGATAGGACTCCAGTATTTGTATGATTGATCAGAGTTGCGGTTGCTGAAGAGCGGAGCTCCCCAGCCGCAGCAGGGACTCGTAACGCGCGAGGTGTTGCTCGGCGACGAGTTCCCACGAGTACTTGCGGGCTCGCTCGTAGCCGCAATCGGCGGAGCGGCGGCGTTCGCGTTCGTCACTTAGCAGGCCTTGCAGAGCCCTGGTGATTTCGCTCGCCGACCGCGGATCGACGAACGAGGCGCAGCGCTCATCCAAGTATTCATCGAACGGGGCGCCCCGAGGCACGATGACCGCGCACTTCGCGGCCAGGGCCTCGAGCACGCACAGGCCGAAGCCCTCTTGCAACGATGGATAGAGCAATACGTCGCTCACTTGGTACAACGCGTCGAGCTCGGCTTCCGGGAGTGTCCCCAAGATCGTGATGCGGGTGCGGAGTTCGGCGGGCAAAAGAGCCAGCTGCGTGGCGAATTCCCTTCGATATGCCTCGTGCTCCCAGATACTCGCACCGCCAGCGACGACCCAGCGCAACCGCGGCTGGCTGGCAAGGGCGGTGGTCACGGCGCGCAGCGCTTCGATACTGTTCTTTCTCGGCTCGACGCCACCAATGCTAGCGACCACTAAGTCCCCTGGTTGCGCACCGATTCGTTCACGCATCCAGAGCTCGTCCTGCGTAGAGCGAACTTCGAAGCGCTCCGCGTCCACGCCGTTCGAGATCACTGGAGCCTCGCGACCGAAGGCCGCCTGCACTTCGCGCGCCGTCACCTGACTCACACTGAGGACGAGATCTGCAGCTGCCACCGAGCGTTCTTGACAGTCCATGAGATAAGGACTCTCGAACCGTTCGACGTGGTGTACGGTTCGCACTAGCTTTGCGCCCTGCAATTCCGCGCGCGCCGCAACCAGCGCGTTGGCCGCCAAGCAGTCTTCGGCGTGGCAGATGTCGTGCAGAACCGCCAACGTTCGTATCCCGACACGGAACTCTGCGATGCGTTGACGAATCAGCGCGTCGACGTCACTGCCCGCAGGTTGCGCCGGGATCAGCTGAAGCTTGCATGAAAGCGGGCGAAAAAAGTCGTCTCCGTCCTTACTCAAGGCATAGAGCGTGACCTGCACCCCCTGTCGCTGCAGGGCTTCTGCGAGGCACGCCGCGTGCACGACGCTCCCACGTGGCTTCGTGGAATAGGTAAAGATCCCAATCGATCGCATGGTCGTTTCGCTTAGCTCGCACGCAGGACCGGCTTACCGAATCCCGTCAGCGGTTCGCTCAGCTCCCAATACTTTGCGCGCTCGCGCCCATAGTTGAGTTCGAACCGTGGTTCGCTCGTGGTTTCACCGACGCACGCACAGGTCACGCCCAAGGCCTCGAAGCGCGCGCACACTTCGCCTGCAACGCCTGGCTCGACGCTGAGAACGAAGCCGAAACTCGGGAACGCATTCAGCCAGCGAAGTGGCTCCGTGGTTGGCGGCGCGGGCAAGCGCGCCAGGTCCAAGGTCGCTCCCACGCCCGAAGTCTCGAGCATCATGAGCAGCGAGCCGCACACCCCAGCCATGCTGATATCCTTGCCTGCGCCCACCAAGCCTTCCTCCGCCAGCTCAGGAAGAAGCGACAGTTGCGCGCGCAGCTGCGCGGGCATGGCCGTGGTGGCGGCGTTGAAGTTTCCGCCGAGCCCACGAAATGTGCCCCGTAGATCCACCGCTACGAGCAGGCTTTGTCCGGGCCGTGCGTCGTGCCCGGAGATCAGCCGCTTTGCCTTACCGAGCACCGAAACCGCGAGGAAGGAGGCGCCCGCAACGCGAGACGTGTGCCCCCCCACGATCGGCACGCCGAATACTTCGCTGGCAAAACACATGCCCTGCAGAACGCGCTCGTTCTCACCCTTACCCATGAACAACACATCCGTGATGGCCCACGGGCGACCGCCCATCGCGGCGATGTCGTTCAAGTTCACCATCACCGAGCAGAACCCGCAAAACCAGGGGTCCGACGCCAAGAACTCACTGCGCATGCCCTCCGCAGCGAACAGCACGAAGCCGTCACCGTCGGGCAGCGCAGCGGCATCATCGCCGTTGAGGATCGGAGTTGGACTCGGGAACCATGCGCTCTGCGACGAGCTTCCGAAGGTTCGCGCGGCAAGCTGGATGTCGCGCTTGAGATCGAGCTCAGCTCGATCCCGGAGCTCGCGTGCGAGTGCGGTCAAACTGCCGGGTTCGATGATCATGATGCCTTGGCCCCCCAAGCGCTCGATAGTCGTGGTGAATAACGCGCGAGATCGGCCTGCATCAAGAAATGCGGGTGACCGAGCAGCTCCAGTGTCTCCAAACGACGGAAATGATGACGCTCGAAGTAGCGCGCGTTTGCCGCCTGCACCGTGGCGAGGAAGCGCTTGCAGCCCCAGGCGTGTGCAGTGGCCACGGCCTCGGTGATGAGCGCGGTTCCGATTGCACCAACTCGCCGATAACCCGTCGCCACGCCCAAACGACCGCCGAACCAAGTCTCGTTGCCGTCCGGATAGATGCGCACGACCCCGACCACACAGTCGGGCATTCCCGCGATCTCGCCTTGGGCCACGATAGGACTTGCATGCTCGTCGAGTTCGTCGCGGTCGGACTCGAGGAACAAACGCTGTTCAGTGACGAAGATCTCGCGTCGCAGCCGAAAATAGGCTTCGACTTGCCACGGCTCGTGCGCGAGCTCGGCCGTGATTCGGGGAGCCGCTTGTGTACGCACGGGTCGGCCCCACGGATGAACGCGGTCAAGCATCGGCAACCTCACGCGCTTTCAGCGAGGAACAGGCGCCGCAGCGCGCGCACCCGGCCTTGATCTCGTGGCTTCGCAGCCCTGATTTGGCGAGCATCGCCGACACCTCCCCGAGCAACGAAGCCATGAACGCCGGTTCTGGCGTTGGATGATCGGCGAGCGGCGTACCCGCGATTGGCACGAAGGGCACCACGAATGGATAGACCCCGAGGGCGACCATGCGCGAGCACATGTCGAGGATCGCTTCACGGCTATCACCCAACCCGGCGAGCACGTAGCTCGACACCTGACCTCGCCCAAACACTGCAACTGCCGCCACGAAAGCCTCGAGGTAGACGGATACCGGCACCTCTGCTTTGCCCGGAATCACTCGCCTTCGCACTTCTTCCGTCACGGCTTCGAGATGCAGGCCGAGACTATCGACCCCCGACTCGGCGAGGCGCGAGAACCACGCGAAATCCGTGGGTGGCTCGCACTGAGCTTGGATCGGTAGGTCGACCGCGGCACGCACGGCACGTGCTGCTTCCGCCAGCACGCGGGCGCCGCGATCGTCGGTTTGAGGCGTGCCCGTCGTCATTACCATGTGCCGCACTCCGTCCAACTCCACCGCAGCGCGCGCCACTTCAGCGAGTTGCGCGGGGGTCTTCTCGGCGATCGTGGATCTTGCCGCCAGCGACTGACCGATTGCGCAGAACTGACAAGAGGTTGCGCGATGGCCGTAGCGTTTGCACGTCTGGAGCACGGTCGTCGCGAGCACATCACGACCGTGAAGCGTCGCGATCTTCCAATAGGGAATGCCGTCCGCGGTCGAGTAGTCGTAAAAGCGTGGTTTTCTGGGGAAGCCAAGCTCCGCGACCGGCTCTCCCCCCTTCAGCAGCAAGGCGTAATCGCCTCGAACCTGGGCGCTGTACGGAGAACGGAGTGAGGCGTGATTCAGAATCGGTACCATCACGGTTTGATTGGCGATGGTGACCGCCTTGTGATCCGAAGGCCCCGCTCCGCCAGCGCGAGCAAGCCCGGGTCCGGCGCCATCAATCCAACGCATCCCGAGCGACTGGAGCTCGGAGACGAGCTCAGGATAGTTCTCGGGTGCCATCTTCGGCCGGTGCGAAGTCGCGATCGGAAGCGAACGATTCATGGCTATTCCTCGTTGGGCTGGGGCTGGCAGTTTCCGGGTTGAGCTCGCGCACGTGAGGCTGTGGTGAGCGGTTGACGAACAGAGACAAGAGCTCCGGACGGCTGTAGTGACCGACGCTATCCATCATGCGTTTGCGCTTGTCGACCAGTGACAAGTCCAGATCGGCGACGACCATTCCCTCACCGTCGGTCAGCGGCGGGGCGAGCAGCGTACCCTCTGGAGAGACGATGGCAGTGAAGCATCCGCCGCGGAGCGCTCGCTCCAGACCGGTATTTCCTGCGACTTCGGCAACCTGTTGTGGATCCAGGTAGCCCGTCGCGTTGACGACGAAGCAGCCCGACTCGAGCGCATGGTGGCGAATCGTCACCTCGATTTGTTCGCGAAAGATGTCGCCCACGAGCGAACCGGGGAACATGGCCACGTGGATCTGTTCGTGCTCGGCCATCATCGCGTAGCGAGCCAAGGGGTTGTAGTGTTCCCAGCAGGCAAGCGCTCCGACGCGGCCGACCGCAGTGTCGACGGCACGCAAACCAGAGCCGTCACCCTGCCCCCAAACCATGCGTTCGTGATAGGTCGGCGTGATCTTGCGCCGTGCTTGCAGGAGGCGGCCATCGGCATCGAACAGGAGCTGTGCGTTGTATAGCGTGCCGTGATCGCGCTCGTTGATGCCAATCGCGACCACGACGCCCGCCTTCTTGGCGGCTGACCCGAGCTGTTCCGTCACCGGACCAGGAACCGTCACGGACTCGTTGATCAGCTTCAGGTGATCCGCGCCCATCACCGCCGGCGCCTTGATGAAGGAAAAATACGGGTAGTACGGGAGGACCGTCTCGGGGAACACCACGAGTTCCGCGCCCTTTTCAGCTGCCTCCGCGATCGCAGCGCAAACTTTTTCCGTGGTCCCCTGACAACTATAGAGAACCGGGCTCAGCTGCACGGCTGCGGCGCGAACGATCTTCGGTGTGGTCACGACGTTCCTCCCGCCTTCCGTCACAGCGTCCAGGTGTTCAGAATGAACGCGTTGTTCTTGCGATGCAGCAACACGATATCGAGCACGTCGAGCGGATTGATCGGTCGGATGCCTTCGATCAGCGCGCCTTCACCGTGGCCGTACAATGCCTGGAGCGCGAAGCGACACGCGTAGACCTTGCCGCCCTCACTCATGAACTTCTTGATCTGACCATTGAAGTTCTGATGCCCGGGGAATGCTTCATCGCCCAGCTTGGGAAAGCCGCGTTGCACGCCGAGCGTGACGCCCGGGCCGTAAAGCAATATCGACGTTTCGAACCCTTTGCGTTGCAGCCGAATGGCTTGCAGCATGTTCACCAGGCCAATCGAGCCCTCGAAGGCCACGGTGTGGAAGGTGACCAAGGCTTTTTCACCCGGGGACGCCTTCACGTCCTCGAACACTTTTTCTTCGTAATCGACCAGAAAATCCCCAGTCTTGTGGGGAGCTACTTCGACCTTCGGCATTCTCGATCCTCCAGATGAGCGGTGTGACTCGCGCGGACCGCGAGCGTCGTTGTGTTCGACGAGCTCATTTGCGAGCCGCGTGCCAAAGACATCACAGGTCTGGAGGAGCAGGTTTTGTCGGGCTTTCTCGGGCGTGTGCCACGATCGTGAAACACGCAACTCTTGGTGAGTCACAGCTTCTTGCGGATTGGCACTCGAGCTTTCGCGAGCCGCGCAACTCGTCTGTTTCTGGGCTGAGAACGCTAACGCTTGGCGGGCCGCGCCACGCCGAGTTGCTTCATGCGGTAGCTCAAGGTGCTCGGACTGAGCCCAAGTAGTTGCGCTGCGCCGCGCTCTCCGGCGATCCGCCAGTCACAGCGACTCAGCGCGTTCTCGATGTTCTGCCGCTCGAGCGCCTGGAAGTGTTCCTCCGAAAGCACCTCCGCGATGCCATTACTCTCGACCGGTGGCCCCCCCACCGGCTCGGCCCCATTCTTCCCCAAGTGCAATTTCAACCCCGCCCCGCCGTGCGAGGCTAGAACCAGGGAGCGCTCTATCAAGTTCTGCAGTTCGCGGACATTGCCCGGGAAATCATAGGCTTGCAGGTGGGATTCGTCGGCGGGCGAGAGGGGGCGTAGGGGGAGATGCAGGCGGGCGGCGGTGGCCTTCAGGAATTGCCGCGCCATGGGCAGAATGTCCTCGCGGCGCTCGCGGAGGGGGGGCACCACAATCGGAACGACGCTCAAGCGATAGAAGAGATCCCGGCGAAAGCGGCCGCTCTCCACTTCCACCTCGAGGGGACGATTGGTGGCGGCGATCACGCGCACGTCGACACGTCGGGTGCGATCATCGCCCACGGGCTCGAAGGTGCGCTCCTGGAGCACTCGCAAGAGCTTACTCTGATGCTCGAGCGGGATCTCCCCTACCTCGTCGAGGAACAGCGACCCGCCATCAGCGAGCAGAAAGCGCCCTTGGCGGTCGCGTGATGCGCCGCTGAACGCGCCGCGTACGTGGCCGAAGAACTCGCTCTCGAACAACTCTCGGGGCACGCTGGCGCAGTTGACCTTGACCAGAGGTCCGTTGTGGCGCGCACTCAAATCGTGGACGGCGGCTGCGATGAGCTCTTTGCCAACGCCGCTCTCACCCAAAATGAGCACGGAAGAGTCGCTTTGAGCGACCGCTTGAACCTGCGCCAAGACGCCGCGCATTGCGGCGCTCTCGGCGATGATTTCTCCTTGCTTGAGCGCGGAACGCACGGCTTCGCGCAGGTAGTCACGTTCGCGTTCGGCGTTGTCTTTGAGGCGCGCGATTTCCTCGAATGCGCGCGCATTGGCGATCGCTACGGCGGCGTGGTCGGCGAACACTCGCAACCAATCCAAATCGGTCTTTTCCAAGCGACGCCGACTGAAGAACGCAACCACACCGAGAACCTGGCCCTTGAAACACAGCGGTTGCCCGGCAAAACTCTCGATGCCCTCCGCATCCGCCCATTCCGGTTGCAAGATCCAGTTGGGGGCGCCTCGCTGCAGCAGTAGCGCGCGATTGCTGGCGGCGACTTGTCCGACCTTGCCATAGCTGAGCGGGATTTCGTGGTGGGCGCCGTCGGTGCGATTCCAGCGCTTGCTGGGGTCCACACGCGAGGCGCCAATGCTCGCCTTGAGCTCGAGATAGGGCGTGCCTTGCTCGGGATGGTGAAGAAGCCAGACGCGCGCAAGCGCGACCCCCTCCCACATTCCGAGCCCCTGCACCATTTCGCGCAGCACCGAGTCTGGCGAACGTGCCGCGGCCACCGACAGCGCGAGGGACTGCAGAGCGTCGAGCTGCACGCGCCAGACTCTCGCCCGACGTCGGCGCTATCGATGTTTCTTGTGAGTTTCTACGAAAGCTTCGCGCTGCTCAAATGCCGTATTTGGCCGCTGCTTTCTCGGGCGAGCGAGACGCCTTGACTGGCGCTCGAGGCTTGGCGGTCGTTGCTTTGACGACGCTCCCAGCCTTCTGCGGCTTCGATACCTTTTCGTGACTTTCGACCGGCGCCAAGATGGGTTCGAGCGGGCTCGCAACAGCCTGGGGTGGGACTCGAGCCGCGGGCGGTTCGGGCAGCGCGCTCAGTTCGGGCGTAGCGCCAAGACTGGACGCCCCGGTTGGCAGCGATGCACCGAGGACGGGGGCGCTAGCAGCCGCGCTCTGCGTTCCGCCATGGGAAGCGCCGTAGCGAGCAATCGCGCTGGCGCCGGCCGCACCGACCGCGCACGAGAGAGCGGCGATGGCCCAGACCGAGCGACTCACGCGCCGCTCCGGCGACGGCGGGTCACGGCGAACGGGTTCGGATGGACTGGGTGCTGCGCGTTCGGTCGCTCGCAACGGGGCCACCAAGGCCGAGAGGCTCGAGTGATGCGTCGGCAGCGTCGGCGGATCGTCGAACACCGAGGGACGCGCTGCGGGCTCCGGCGCGCGCAGGAAATCGGCGACATCCCCGTGCGTGGCGACATGTCCGCCGGCGACCGCCGCGATTGCGTCCGCCAATTCCAGGCAGTTCGCGAAGCGTTGCTCGGGATCGACCGATAGCGCGCATATCGCAATGGCCTTGAGCGGAACCGCCCAGCTCAGTTCGGGAGGCAACTCCGGCAGCGTGACTTTGCCGCCCATCAAGCGCATCACGATGCCGTCGACCGATTCTGTCTCGAACAAGCGGCGCCCCGCGAGTGCTTCCCACAGCAAGACGCCTGCACTGAAGACGTCTGCGCGCGCATCGATGACGTCACCGAGCAGTCGCTCGGGAGCGAGATGCCCGTGGCGTTCGGCAACGGGAAGCGTACCAGGAGCAGACCAATGCCAGGGCGCGAGCGCAACGAGCCGCGTCGCTCCCCTCGGATCGACCCGCAGCATCGCCGGGACGACCTCTCCATGCACGAACGGCTGGCCCTGTTCGGTTCGCGTGTCTTCGAGCGCGCTCAGTCCGGTGAGCACATCGAGCAGCATCCGCAAGGCGCGCGAAAGACCGTAGCCAGCAAATCCTCGCCGAGCGCGCAGCTCGAACCAGCCACGCGTCTCGTGTCGCGGAATCGCGTAGCCACCCGGAGTGCGCTCGAGAGCAATCAGGTTCGGATGCACGCGCGCCAACGCGAGCTGAGCGGCAAAACGCTCTGCGCTGGAGGACTTGCTCGGGTTGGGGCTGACGACAAAGCGGACCAATCTTTTTGGCAATACGGCCTACGCCGACAAATCTTTCGCCAAACAGTAGCAACGGATTTATGCAGTCATGCTCACCCTCCGCGCTGGAGTTGTGAGTCAGGGCTTCGCGCTGCTACGACTCACGAATTCCCGCAGCCAACGGTGCGCGGGATCGTCATCGAACCGGGGATGCCAAGCCTGCGACAGCCCAAAGCGCGGGATCTGAAAAGGCACCGGGAGGAGTTGGAGCGCAAAGCGCTTGGCCATACGCTGCGCCAGGCGTTCCGGCATCGTACTGATGAAGTCCGTTTCTGCCACCACCACCGGTACGACCAAGAAGCTCGTTACGCGCAACGCAACGCGGCGCACCAAACCGCGTCGCTCGAGTTCGGTGTCAACGAAGCTACCGGCGGTACCACTTGGCGCCACGACCACGTGCCGCAAGGACAGGTAGCGTTCGAGCGTCAGCTTGCCGCGCGCGAGCGAATGGCCCCTGCGAACCATGCACACGAAGCCATCATCGAACAGCGTTTGCGAGGAGAGACCGCGAGCGATCGCGCTCTCGATCGAAATCGCCAAGTCGAGATTGCCGGATTGGAGTAGCTCCGAAAAATTGGGAAAGGTGAGTAGGTTGAGATCGATTCCGGGCGCAATCCGTTGCAGTGTTCGCAGCAGCGGCGAGAGGAGTAGAGCTTGCGCATAATCAGCCATGCCGAGTGAAAACAAGCGCCGCGCGCTCTTGGGCTCGAACGCAGGCTCACTGGTTACTACGCCCTGAAGCTCGGCGAGTCCCCGCTCGAGCCCTGGTTGCAGCTGTGTCGCCCGTGGTGTGAGTTCCAAGCTGCGACCATGACGAACGAGCAGCGGGTCAGCGCATAGCTCGCGCAGACGGCCGAGCGCATGGCTCACGGCGGATTGACTGAGTCCCACCTGCCGGGCGGCGCGCGTGACATGGCGTTCGCGGAGTAGCGCCCGCAAGATCACGAGCAAGTTCAGATCGATGGAGCTGAGCGTTTTATCATGCACCATCTGCATTATTATACTGCCAACTGTGCATTCGACGCATAGTTACTTCGGACCTAGGTTGGTTCTGTCA